>JAEEGH010006226.1_pt1 | contig 29341 bp, 24 predicted proteins | sample 9134181 | NCBI WGS metagenome assembly JAEEGH01 (sample SAMN16246544, study PRJNA631951) | gut metagenome | biome: gut microbiome; feature: rumen; material: DP-attached | host: Bos | place: Iran: Karaj | collected 2018-10 | reverse complement strand
GTGCTCGTGCAGACGCCTGTGTATAATTGCTTTTTCTCCAGCATCCGCAACAATGGGTGTGAGATGGCAGAGAACCGCTTGGTCTATGAGAATCAGTACTACCACATCGACTTTGAGGATTTTGAACGTCAGGCTGCTGATCCTGCCGTGAAGATTTTCCTGCTTTGCAATCCTCATAATCCAGCAGGTAGGGTTTGGACGCGTGAAGAACTGGTCCGAATGGGCGAGATTTGCCAGCGTCATGGAGTAATCGTCGTAAGCGATGAAATACATGGCGAGTTTACCTTCCCTGGTTATACCTATATTCCTTTTGCTGCTGCCTCTGACGTGTGTCTGCACAATTCCATTACCTGCACATCGCCCAGTAAGGCATTCAATATCGCAGGTTTGCAGATTGCCAATATCATCAGCGACAAGGTTGAATGGCGACAGAAAATTGATCGTGCCATCAACGATAACGAGGTGTGCGACGTGAATCCATTTGGCATCGAGGCCTTAATGGCTGCCTACAATGAAGGTGAGGCGTGGCTGGAGGAACTGAAGCAATACATTTATGAGAATTATCTCTTCTTGTGTCGCTTCTTCGAGGAGCATCTGCCTCAGTTCCCTGTCTTGAAGATGGAAGGCACCTATCTGGCTTGGGTAGATTGTCGGAGTTTGCCTTTCACGTCAGAGCAATTGGAAGAACGCCTCTTGGAAGAACAAAAAGTCTGGGTAAATGCTGGTAGCATGTATGGAGAGGCTGGCGAAGGCTTTATCCGCATCAACATGGCTTGCCCTCGTGCTCGCTTGGAAGAAGGACTCCAACGCATCAAAGACGGATTACTCCGTCTGATTTGACTCTATTTTTAACATCGGATTGTACGGATTATACGGATTAATTTATATTTTTGTCGTATAATCCGTTGTTCGTTATGGAGCAGAATCAATTCACATCCCGTATAGCGCAGCGACTCCAACTTTCGGAGCGCAGCGTGAATAATACCATTGAATTACTCAATGATGGTGCCACTATTCCTTTCATTGCCCGTTACCGCAAGGAGCGTACAGGTTCTCTTGATGAAGTGCAGATAGCGCAGATAGGCGATCTTTACCAGAAATTCCAGGAATTACTGAAACGGAAGGAAACCATCCTGAATACCATAGAGGAACAGGGAAAACTTACTCCTGAGCTTAGGCAACGAATCACGGAGAGTTGGGATGCCTCCGAGATAGAAGATATCTATCTGCCTTACCGTCCTAAGCGTAGGACAAAGGCACAGGTAGCTAGGGAACACGGCTTGGAACCATTGGCCAAGACTTTGCTTATGCAACGGGAGCGTGAGATTGAAAAGGTGGCACAGCGCTATGTGAATGCCGAAGTGCCAAGCGTAGAAGAGGCCTTGCAAGGGGCTAAAGACATCATTGCTGAGATGGTTAGTGAGGATGAGCGTTCACGCAACCAGCTTCGTGGGGCATTCCGCCGTCAATCTGTCATCACTTCCAAGGTGATTAAGGCTAAAGCGGAGGAAGAAGGAGCAGCTAAGTTCTCTGACTACTTCGATTGGTCGGAACCTCTGAAGCGCTGCTCTTCCCATCGTTTGTTGGCCATGCGCCGTGGAGAAGCCGAAGGTTTCTTGAGGGTATCTATCTCTCCCGATGAGGCAGCCTTTCTAGAGCAATTGCAGAGTCACTATGTCAGAGGTACAGGTCCATGCAGTAAGTTGGTTGGTGAAGCTGTGGCCGATAGTTATAAGCGTCTGCTGAAACCTTCCATTGAAACAGAATTTGCTGCCATGACTAAGGAAAAGGCTGATGAAGAGTGCATTAAGGTCTTTGCAGAAAATCTGCGTCAGTTGCTGCTTTCTCCACCACTTGGCGAGAAGCGCGTGATGGGTATCGACCCAGGTTTCCGCACGGGTTGCAAGGTGGTCTGTCTGGATGCTCAGGGCAATCTGCTGCATTACGAAGCCATCTATCCCAATCCTCCACAATCGGAACGCGTAAAGGCCACCCGTGCAGTGGAGCGTATGATAGAATCCTATAAGATTGAAGCTATCGCTATAGGCAATGGAACTGCCAGTCGTGAGACAGCCAACTTTGTGGAACGTCTGCATTTGGGGGATGATATTCAAGCTTTTGTTGTGAGTGAAGATGGAGCTTCCGTCTATTCTGCTTCTAAGTTGGGTAGGGAAGAGTTCCCTGAATATGATGTAACCGTGCGTGGAGCTGTGTCCATTGGTCGCCGTCTGATGGATCCTTTGGCAGAGTTGGTGAAGATAGATCCCAAGAGTATAGGGGTGGGACAGTACCAGCATGATGTAGACCAATCTAAGTTAAAACAGAAACTTGACCAGACGGTGGAGAGTTGTGTGAATGCCGTGGGAGTCGATCTGAACACTGCAAGTCAGCACTTGCTGACCTATGTCAGTGGCTTAGGTCCGCAACTGGCCAAGAACATCGTGGACTATCGCAAGGAGAATGGTGCGTTTACCAGTAGGACGCAGTTGTTGAAGGTACCCCGTTTGGGACCTGCCGCCTATCAGCAGTGTGCGGGCTTCCTCCGTATTCGTGGAGCAGAGAACCCCTTGGACAACAGTGCCGTGCATCCTGAGAGCTATGCCATTGTGGAGCGCATGGCAAAGGATGCCGGTTGTTCTGTCTCTGAACTCATCAAAGATGCTGATAAGCGCAGCAAGGTGGAGGTGGAGCGTTATGTCACCGAAGAAGTGGGATTACCAACCCTTACCGATATCATGAAGGAACTGGAGAAACCTGGCCGCGACCCTCGTGAGCAGATAGAGGTATTCAAGTTTGATGAGCGTGTGAATCACATCGAAGACCTGCGTATAGGCATGGAACTTCCGGGCATTGTGACGAACATCACCCGCTTTGGCGTTTTCGTAGATGTAGGGGTACATCAAGACGGATTGGTACACGTTTCACAACTGGCCAATCGTTACGTGAGCGACCCCAACGACATCGTACACCTGCATCAACATGTGCGGGTGCGTGTCTTGGAGATCGATGAGAAACGTCATCGTATCGCCTTCAGCATGAAAGGCGTTGAGCAATAATCACCAGCGATAAGAACTGACACTACGGGCAGGCAGGTTGGCTGTAAATACTTGTTGGCCATCTATTACGTTCACTGATTGGGCATCCCCTTCGTTGCAGATGACCAGTGCCCGACTTCCATCAGGATTGATGAAAGCCGCCAGTGTGAGGTCATCTGTCCCTTGCGTGGTGGTGTCTATTCGTATGGCTCCAGGTTTTACTACTGCAGATAAATGTGCCATCGCATAATAGTGCGAGTTTCGGGTAATATCTGTATAGTTCGTGTTATCGATATCCACGGCTCCGTAGCAGGTGGCACAAGCTCCTTCTCCACGGTGAGGCCCTCTATCAGTATCCAGCATCAGGTTCCACAGGATGGCACCACGGCACCAGCCATTTACTGTGGCCAGTCCCAGTTCTCGCACATCGCGCAACAAGGCCACTTCCAGATCTCTACCCTTGTTCCAAGTACCGATACTGGCTTCTGTGAAAAGCAGTTCTTTATCTGGCGCTTCTTGATGAATCTTCAGTAGTTCCGAGGGACGTCCGCCATAATTATGATAAGCAGCCCCTGCAAAGTAGCGGGCAGCTTCTGCATCTTCATAAATATGTAGTGGATACTGCTGCTGATCAGGCATGTTGTCATAGTTATAGTTATGGTCGAAGGCATACACCTTCACGTTCAGGGCCGCCTTTTTCAATGCTGGTCCCAAAGCCTGTTTCATGAAAGCCTGTTGTTCTTGCCAAGTCATGAAGAGTGAAGCCGAATTGCCTTTGTTCAGCGGTTCGTTCTGTAACGTAATGCTGTAGATAGGTATTCCTGCCTCTTGCATGGCTTCTATCCATTTCACGAAGTAAAGCGCATAGTCTTGATAATAAGCAGGATTTAGTTGTCCACTGGTCCAAGAATCGAAAGGCACAGGCTCTTCCAAACTCTTTATTTTCATCCACTTCGGACAAGTCCAAGGAGAACCGAGGATTTTCAAAGCGGGATTTATCTCCAGAATCTCTTTCAAGGCTGGAATCACATACTTTGTCTCTTCAATGGTCAGGCCGAAGTGCTCCAATCCAGGCTCGTCGCAAAGGGTATATTCACTGAGCGAGAAGTCGGAACATCCGATGCTGATGCGCACATAGCTGAAGTTGTACTTATCGGGTGCAAAGGTCTCTTCCAGAAATGCATGGCGGGCATTGGCAGGCATCAGGGAGAGGTTGTATGCTGTGGAACCTGTGATGGCAGCTCCAAAACCATCGATGGTTTGGTAGCGCACTGCTTCGTTGAGCGTGATGCTTGAAGCGGCATTAGCAGCCTGTCCGAAGTTCAGGGTACTAGGCGTGAGATCCATGCTGCGTGAGGCAGTGGTGGTCAGACTTTGAACACGTTCTTGAGCACTAACAGAAAGGCATAAAGTTGCCAAACAGACGGATAAGAAGTTGGATGTTTTCATAAAATCAACTATTTATTGCTACAAAGATAAGGATTTAATAATAATTTTCCTTATCTTCGCAAACCTAAAAGTTTAGCGATGTTACAGAAAATCATAGATCCACAAAGCGTAAGTCAGTTTGCTGGTTGGATAGAACAATACCATAAGTTTGTCATTTTGGGCCATATCTCTCCCGATGGCGATGCCGTGGGCTCTACACTTGCGTTGTATCATTACCTTCAATTCAAGGGTAAGCAGGCGCAAGTGGTGATGCCTAATGTGTTTCCCGATTTCCTGAAGTGGCTTCCTGGAAGCGACACCGTGATATTCTACCGCAATGCTTCCCACAGTCGTAAAAACGTAGAGCGTGTGGAGCGTGTCATCCGTGAGGCAGAGGTGATCTGCTGCCTCGATTTCAACGAGCTCTCGCGTATCGATGAGGTCGGTGCGTTGGTAGAACAGGCGGATGCGAAGATCCTGTTGCTCGACCATCATTTGAATCCAGGCGACTTTGCCGATTTGACTATCTCATTCCCTGGCCAGTCTTCCACGTGTGAGTTGCTGTTCCGCTTCTTGTGCGATCTGGGACACTATGAGGAGATGACTGTCAATGAAGCGGCTTGCATCTATACTGGCATGATGACAGATACTGGTGGGTTTACCTTTAATTCTACTCGTGGAGATATCTTTTATATTGTAAGTTTGCTTTTGGACAAAGGCATCAATAAGGACGTCATTTATCGTAAGGTAAACAATAGCTATACAGCAGCTCGCCTGCATTTACAAGGGGAGGTGCTGAGCCATATGACTTACTTGCCCAAGTATCATACAGCCATTTTGGAGCTAAGCAAGGAGCAACAAGAACGGCAGGATTATCATCGAGGCGATAGCGAGGGTTTCGTCAACCTGCCTTTGGGTATCAAGGATGTGATATTCACTTGTTTCCTACGTGAGGACACCGAGCGTGATCAGATTAAGCTTTCTTTCCGTTCCATAGGGGATTTTCCCTCTCAGGAGGTTGCCAAACGCTTCGGAGGGGGTGGCCATCTGAATGCTTCGGGTGCCGAGCGTCCCCAGAGCACCATTCAGGAGGTAAAGAAAGAACTTATCAAGGTGTTGGCAGAATTCAAGGAACAGCTTGATGCTGCTTGCAAAGCAGAGCAACGGGTTTCATTCAGGCTCTCCAAACGTTAAATCTTGCGAAGTTTCTTAGGCTTTTGATGACAATTACATAGAAATAGCCTATTTTTGCAAAAATTTTCTAGTAAAGATGAAGAAACTGGTATATTTCATCGTGGGACTTTGCTTGTGCAGCATGGCTTTTCAGTCATGCCACGACAATGTGACCTACGCCGATATGTTGAAAGACGAGAATCGCATGATCAGCAACCTGATAAAGGACAGTGGCATCGTGGTCATTTCACAAAGTGAATTCTATGCCCAGGATTCCACCACCAACCTCAGTCGCAATGAGTTCGTGCAGCTGGCGAGTGGCGTGTATATGCAGATTGTGGACAAGGGTTCCGATGATCCTGCAGATACCATCAGCAGCAACGATCATGTGCTGGTGCGCTTCGTGGAGTACAACATTTCCGACACGATGAATGTCTCTTGTACCAATGTGTCCTATCCTTATGTGGTAGATGAGTTCCGCTATGTGTCAACTGCTACTTCAGCGATGGGAACCTTCATCAGCGGTGCCATGTACATCACCTATCAGAAAACCGCTGTCCCTGCGGGCTGGTTGGCTATTCTCCCGTTCGTTCGCGACGGTGCTCATGTGAAGCTCATCGTTCCTTCCAAGATGGGACACGAAGCCTCCATGCAGTATGTGCATCCTTACTATTACGATCTCCGAAAAATAACTTTTTATAAGTAAGATAAATCCTATGACTCTGATTAAATCTATTTCTGGCATTCGCGGAACCATTGGCGGTCAGGCAGGCGAAGGCCTCAGTCCGCTTGATATGGTGAAGTTCACCGCTGCTTATGCCACCCTTATCCGTCAGACTTGTACAGTAAAAAACAATAAGATCGTTGTGGGCCGTGATGCCCGCATCTCTGGTGAGATGGTACGCAGTGTCGTGGTTGGTACCCTTATGGGTATGGGCTGGGATGTTGTCGATATCGATTTGGCAACTACCCCTACCACCGAGTTGGCAGTCACGATGGAAGGTGCCAGTGGTGGCATCATCCTCACTGCTTCACATAATCCCAAGCAATGGAATGCCCTGAAGTTGCTCAATGAGCATGGCGAGTTTCTCAATGCTGAAGAAGGCAACGAGGTACTGCGCATTGCAGAGGCAGAGGCGTTTACCTTTGCAGAGGTAGATCAGTTGGGCAGCTATCGCAAGGACTTGAGTTATAATCAGAAGCATATCGATGCAGTGTTGGCTTTGCCATTGGTAGATGTGGAAGCTATCCGCAAGGCACACTTCCGCGTAGCCATTGATACCGTGAACTCCGTGGGTGGCATCATCCTGCCACAGTTGCTTCAGCAGCTTGGCGTGGAGCGTATCAGCGGTCTCTATACGGAACCTACTGGTAATTTCCAGCATAATCCAGAGCCTTTGGAGAAAAACCTGGGCGACATCATGGCACTGATGCGTAAGGGAGGTCACGATGTGGCCTTCGTGGTAGATCCCGATGTGGATCGTCTGGCAATGATTTGTGAAGACGGTACCATGTATGGCGAGGAATACACCCTGGTCACTGTAGCAGATTATATCCTGAAAAACACGCCAGGCAACACGGTGAGCAACCTCAGTTCTACCCGTGCCCTTCGCGACGTTACTGAAAAATACGGACAGCAGTATTTTGCATCCGCCGTTGGTGAGGTCAATGTCACCACGAAGATGAAGGAAGTAGGGGCCGTTATCGGAGGTGAAGGCAATGGTGGAGTCATCTATCCAGCCATTCACTACGGTCGTGATGCCCTTGTAGGTATTGCCCTGTTCCTCAGCCATCTGGCACATGAGGGCAAGAAGGTAAGTGAGCTTCGTGCCACCTATCCATCCTATTTCATGGCAAAGAACCGCATCGACCTCCGTCCAGATACCGACATCGATGCCATCTTGAATAAGGTAAAAGCCATGTATGCTGGTCAGATGGAAGTCAATGTCAACGACATCGATGGCGTGAAGATTGACTTCACGGACAAGTGGGTACACCTGCGTCGCAGCAATACCGAGCCTATCATCCGCGTGTATAGTGAAGCACATACCCTTCAGGAAGCTGAGGAGATAGGTCAGCAGATTGTGGATATGGTGCAGGAGATGCTGTAGCTTTCAATAGCATCTAGTTGAAATTTTATTTTTCTAGTTAGGAAAAAATATTTTGCTAACTAAGAAAATAATTTTCTAACGTAGAAAAACTATTTTCTGTGCACAGGGTAAAATAGACAGTAGGCTGTAACTTTTATCCTGGATTTTTATGTCAGAAATTTGGCTGTTCCGAAAATAATGTGTTACTTTGCACAAATTTTGGAGTTATGATGCAGAAAAGAGTAAGAAACGAGGCTATCACGCAGCCATGTGCCATGCAGGCAGGAGGTGAATGGGGGCTTGTTTCCTTTTCTGAAAATGATATTTCCTATTGAGACGCTATCCTTATTCAAGGGTGGCGTTTTTTTTGAGTGAGAATAATAACAACTACAAAAAGCATATGGAGAAGAAATGGAAAAAAGTACTCGTCTTAGGCTCAGGTGCGCTTAAGATCGGTCAGGCTGGAGAGTTCGACTACTCTGGTTCTCAGGCCCTCAAGGCTCTGCGTGAAGAAGGTATCAGTTCTGTACTGGTGAACCCTAACATTGCTACGATTCAGACATCTGAAGGCATTGCCGACAAGGTGTATTTCTTGCCTATTACCACGTATTTCGTGGAGCGTATCATTGAAAAAGAACGTCCTGACGGTATCTTGCTGGCATTCGGTGGACAAACGGCACTGAACTGCGGTACGGAGTTGTACCAGAATGGTGTGCTGGAGAAGTATGGCGTAGAAGTGCTGGGTACTTCCGTAGAGGCTATCATGAATACGGAAGACCGTGACCTCTTCGTGAACCAGTTGAACCAGATTCCGATGAAGACGCCTAAGAGCCATGCTGTAGAGAGCATGGAGGATGCTCTGAAGGCAGCTCATGAGATAGGCTTCCCGGTGATGATCCGCTCTGCTTATGCATTGGGTGGTCAAGGCAGTGGTATCTGCAAGGATGAGGCTGCTTTTATAGAACTGGCTGAGAGTGCCTTTACCTTCTCTAATCAGATATTGGTGGAAGAAAGCCTGAAGGGCTGGAAAGAAATAGAGTTTGAGTGCATTCGCGATGCTAACGACCATTGCTTCACGGTGGCCAGCATGGAGAACTTCGATCCTCTGGGCATTCATACGGGTGAGAGTATCGTGGTTGCACCTACCTGCTCCCTGCGCGACGATCAGGTGAAGATGCTGCAGGAGCTGACCATCAAGTGTGTGAAGCATCTGAACATCGTAGGTGAGTGCAACATCCAGTTTGCTTTCAATGCGGAGACCAACGACTACCGTGTGATTGAGATCAATGCCCGCCTGTCTCGTTCATCAGCGCTGGCATCCAAGGCTACGGGTTATCCGTTGGCTTTCGTGGCAGCGAAGATCGCTTTGGGCTATACGCTCGACCAGATAGGTGAGATGGGTACCACTAACTCTGCGTATGTGGCTCCGTCACTGGATTACCTGATTTGCAAGATCCCTCGTTGGGACCTGACTAAGTTCGTGGGTGTGAGCCGTGAGATCGGCTCCAGCATGAAGTCGGTAGGTGAGGTAATGTCTATCGGCCGTAGCTTCGAGGAAGTGATCCAGAAGGGTCTGCGTATGATTGGACAGGGTATGCATGGCTTTGTGGGCAATGATGTGAAGTTTGACGATGTGGATAAGGAGTTGGAGAATCCTACCGACCTGCGTGTGTTTGCCATCGCTCAGGCATTGGAACAGGGTGAAACTGTGGAGCACATCAGTGAAATCACCAAGATTGACCCATGGTTCATCAGTCGCATGAAGAACATCGTGGATTACAAGGTGCTGCTCTCTAAATATAATAAGGTAGAAGACCTGCCAGCCGACGTACTGCGTGAGGCCAAGCGTCTGGGCTTCTCTGACTTCCAGATTGCCCGCTTCGTGCTGAAGCCTGAGGGCAACATGGAGAAGGAGAATCTGCAAGTACGTGCCCGTCGTAAGGAACTAGGTATCCTGCCTGCTGTGAAGCGCATCAACACCGTGGCTTCTGAGCATCCAGAGCTGACCAACTACCTGTATATGACCTACGGAACTCAAGGCCATGACGTGTCATACTACCAGAATGAGAAGTCTGTGGCAGTATTGGGTAGTGGCGCTTACCGCATTGGTAGTAGCGTGGAATTCGACTGGTGCTCCGTGACCGCTGCACAGACTGCCAGACAGTTGGGCTACAAGAGTATCATGATCAACTATAACCCAGAAACGGTATCTACAGACTATGACATGTGCGACCGTCTCTACTTCGACGAGCTTTCATTCGAGCGTGTAATGGATGTAATAGACCTGGAGAAACCACGTGGTGTCATCGTTTCAGTGGGTGGTCAGATTCCTAACAATCTTGCCATGAAGCTCTATCGCCAGAATGTGCCTATCTTGGGTACTTCTCCTCTAAGCATCGACCGTGCTGAGAACCGTGATAAGTTCTCTCGTATGCTCGACCAGCTGGGCATCGACCAACCTGCTTGGCAGGAGCTGACCAATATTGATGATGTGAAAGATTTTATCGGGCGTGTGGGCTATCCAGTATTGGTACGTCCATCGTATGTCCTCTCTGGTGCTGCGATGAATGTATGCTACGATGACGACGAACTGGCAGAGTACCTGAAACTGGCTGCTAAGGTGTCCAAGGAATATCCTGTAGTGGTGTCTAAGTTCATGGAGAACACCAAAGAGATAGAGTTTGATGCCGTAGCCCAGAACGGTGAGGTGGTGGAATATGCCATTTCTGAACATATTGAATTTGCGGGTGTACACTCTGGTGATGCGACGCTGGTTTGTCCTGCACAGAAGATCTACTTCGCAACGGCACGACGCATCAAGCACATCAGTCGCCAGATAGCCAAGGCGCTGAACATTACGGGTCCGTTCAACATCCAGTATCTGGCACGTAACAACGAGGTGAAGGTCATCGAGTGTAACCTACGTGCTTCTCGTACCTTCCCATTCATCTCCAAGGTAATGAAGCAGAATTTCATTGAGACCGCCACTCGCATCATGCTGGATGCTCCTTATACGACTCCTGACAAGAGTGAGTTTGACATCGATTGGATAGGCGTGAAGGCTGCCCAGTTCTCCTTCTCTCGTCTGCAGAATGCCGACCCAGTGCTGGGTGTGGATATGTCGTCAACGGGTGAGGTTGGCTGTATCGGTGACTCTGTGAATGAGGCACTGCTTAGTGCCTTGATCTCTACAGGCTACAAGATTCCTCGTCCAGAGAAGGGCGTGATGGTATCTACAGGTGCCATGAAGTCAAAAGTGGACTTGCTGCCTGCTACCCAGATGCTGTTTAAGTTGGGCTACAAGATCTATGCTACCGCTGGTACGGCGGCCTTCCTGAATGCCCATGGCGTGAGCACCATCCCTGTATTCTGGCCAGATGAGCGTCCAGATGCACAGAACAACGTAATGCGTATGATCAGCGGACATGAGTTTGATCTGATTGTGAACATCCAGAAAAACCACACCAAGCGTGAGGTAACTAACGGATACCGCATTCGTCGTGCTGCCATCGACCATAACATCCCACTGATTACCAATGCACGATTGGCAAGTGCTTTCATTGAGGCATTTACAAGTATGTCATTGGATGATGTGCAGATTAAGAGTTGGCAGGAATATAAATAAAAAAGAAAAAAAGTTTGCTAAAAGTTTGCAGATACAAAAAATAGCCGTATCTTTGCATCGCTTTTCAGAAATGAAGAGCGAAAGGGCGTTTAGCTCAGCTGGTTTAGAGCATCTGCCTTACAAGCAGAGGGTCGGCGGTTCGAATCCGTCAACGCCCACCAAGAGGTCTTACAAGAAATTGTGAGACCTCTTTTGTGTTTATATGAAAATTATTTCTTAACTTTGCACTTCCAATAGGTAGTTAAGTTATAAAGAAGGATAGACGACTATGAAACTTGATGCGCTGACAGCCATTTCACCCATTGATGGGCGCTATCGTGGTAAGACAGAATCATTGGCAGAGTATTTCTCGGAATTTGCTTTAATCAAATACCGTGTGCAGGTGGAGGTGGAGTATTTCATCACCCTCTGTGAGTTGCCCCTCCCTCAGCTTCAGGGAGTGGATTCAGCGTATTTTGAGTCGCTGAGAAATATTTATCGTCATTTTACGGAGGCTGACGCTGCCCGCATCAAGGAGATAGAGAGCGTGACCAATCATGACGTGAAGGCTGTGGAGTACTTCCTTAAGGAGCAGTTCGACAAGCTTGGCGGCCTAGAGGATGTGAAGGAATTCATTCACTTTGGCCTTACGTCACAGGACATCAATAATACTTCGGTGCCTCTGTCAATAAAGGATGCGCTTCAGAAAGTGTTCTATCCGTTGGTGGAAGAGTTGATAGCCCAGCTCCGTACCTATGCAGAGGAATGGAAAGACATACCGATGCTGGCAAAGACTCATGGACAGCCTGCTTCACCTACCCGTTTAGGTAAGGAGGTGCAGGTGTATGTCTATAGGTTGCAGAGTCAGTTGGACGAACTGAAGGCTTGTAAGTTGACGGCTAAATTCGGTGGTGCTACGGGTAATTACAACGCACACCATGTGGCTTATCCTCAGATAGACTGGAAAAGCTTTGGCAATAAGTTCGTCAGTGAGAAACTGGGCTTGGAGCGTGAGCAATATACCACTCAGATATCCAATTATGATAACTTGGCAGCGGTTTTCGATGGCATGAGACGCATCAATACCATTGTGGTGGATATGGACCGTGACTTCTGGATGTATATCTCCATGGGTTATTTCCATCAGAAGATTAAGGCAGGGGAAGTGGGCTCCAGTGCCATGCCGCATAAGGTGAATCCTATCGACTTTGAGAATTCTGAAGGGAATATGGGAATTGCTAATGCCATTTTGGGACATCTTTCCACGAAGTTGCCTGTTTCCAGGCTCCAAAGAGACCTGACAGATAGTACGGTGCTCAGAAACATTGGGGTACCTATGGGACATGCTGTGATTGCCATACAAAGTACCTTGAAGGGACTGCGTAAGTTGCTGTTGAATGAACAGGCTATCAATGCCGACCTTGATGGATGTTGGAGTGTGGTGGCTGAGGCTATACAAACCATCTTGCGAAGAGAGGGCTATCCACATCCTTATGAAGCCTTAAAGGCACTGACCAGAACTAACGATGCGATTACTGAGGCATCGATCAGTACGTTTATAGATTCTTTAAAGGTAAGCCAAGAAGTAAAGAATGAATTGCACCAGATAACCCCACATAGTTATACAGGTCTCTAGAGTTTAGAGTTTAGAGATTAGAGTTTAGGGTTTAGAGTTATTAGAATATTTATTTGTAAAGATAATGGCCGTGATGGCTAATGTTTAATTTTATACGTATAAAACACTATGAGTTCAGAAGATGAAGTTTGGCGTGACAATGAGAATGCAGACGCCGGCCGTGATGGTAATCAGTTTGACAGAGAAGATTATGGCCACACTCCGGGTTTCCGCCCACAGAGAAGTTACAGTAGTAATGGTACGGGACGCACACCTCGTCCACGATTTAATCCTAATGCAGGTGAAGCAGGCAGACGCGTAAGCTACAGCAGCAGTCGTCCTTATCGTCCTCGTTTCGAAAGTGCTGAAGATGATGCTCGTCCTCAGCGCACTTATTCCAGCGACCGCCCACAGCGCTCTTACTATAGCAGCGACAATAGCGATCGCCCCGCTCGTTCGTATAATCGTCCTTATCGTTCCTATAATAGTGGTGAGGAAGGGGAGCGTCCACAGCGTCCTCAAGGCGATCGTCCTTATCGTCCTCGCTTCAACAGTGAAGGTGGTCAGCGTTCTTATGGCGACCGTCCTCAGCGTGCTTTTGGTGAACGTTCGTTCCGCCCTCGTTTCCAGGGCGATGATCATCAAGGTCGTGGTGGGCAACGTAAGTTCCAACAGAGCCGTCCTGGCTATAAACCAAATGCGAAATATAGTCGTAAGAAACAGATTGAATATAAGGAGCAATTCGTGGATCCAGAGGAGCCAATACGTTTGAACAAGTATCTGGCCAATGCTGGTGTATGTTCTCGCCGTGAGGCTGATGAATTCATCACAGCAGGTGTGGTAACTGTCAATGGTGAAGTGGTTACTGAATTGGGTACTAAGATCAAGCGTGGCGACAAGGTGATGTTCCACGACCAGCCTGTTACTATAGAGCGCAAGATTTATATCTTGCTGAACAAGCCAAAGGATACCGTAACTACGTCTGATGATCCTCAGGCACGCAAAACTGTACTCGATCTAGTAAAGAATGCTTGTCCTGAGCGTATCTATCCTGTAGGACGACTGGACCGCAACACTACTGGTGTTTTGTTGCTTACCAACGATGGCGATTTGGCTTCCAAGTTGACGCATCCTAAATTCTTGAAGAAGAAGATTTACCAGGTACACCTCGACAAGAAGCTGACTCGCGCTGATATGGATCAGATAGCACACGGCATACAGCTGGAAGACGGTGAGATCCATGCAGATGCCATCAGTTATGTAGATGAAAACAAGAAAGAAGATGTAGGTATCGAGATTCATTCTGGTCGTAACCGCATTGTACGCCGAATCTTCGAGTCTCTGGGATATAAAGTATTGAAGCTGGACCGCGTTTATTTCGCTGGTCTGACAAAGAAAGGTCTGCGTAGGGGAGACTGGCGTTTCTTGACAGAAAATGAAGTGAATTTCCTGCGCATGGGTTCTTTCGAATAAAAAGATAAATGTAAAAATGGAGATTATTCGCAGAACAAAGATTGTTGACCTTCTGAAGCGTGAAGACTTCGGGGCTATGGTCAATGTAAAAGGGTGGGTGCGAACCCGCCGTGGTAGCAAACAGGTATCATTTATTGCACTGAACGATGGTTCTATCATCCATAATGTGCAGGTAGTGGTAGACTTAGCTAACTTCGATGAAAATCTTTTAAAGGATATTACAACTGGAGCCTGCTTGAGTGTCAACGGTGAGTTGGTACAGTCGGTCGGCTCTGGTCAGAAGGTAGAGATACAGGCACGTGAGATTGAGGTACTGGGTAAGTGTGATAATACGTATCCGTTGCAAAAGAAAGGACACTCTTTTGAGTTCCTTCGCGAAATAGCTCACCTGCGTATGCGTACTAATACTTTCGGAGCTGTGTTCCGCATTCGTCACAATATGGCAATAGCTATCCATAAGTATTTTCATGAGCATGGGTTCTTCTACTTTAATTCACCCATCATCACAGCAAGCGACTGCGAGGGAGCTGGTGAGATGTTCCAGGTGACAACGAAGAATCTTTATGACTTGAAGAAAGATGAGGATGGCAAGATTATATATGACGACGACTTCTTCGGGAAGATGACTTCTCTGACTGTAAGCGGTCAGCTGGAAGGTGAAACAGCTGCTACGGCCCTTGGCGCCATCTATACCTTTGGTCCTACGTTCCGTGCAGAGAATTCCAATACTCCTCGCCACTTGGCAGAGTTCTGGATGGTTGAACCAGAGATAGCTTTCTGTGACTTACATGACCTGATGGATTTGGAAGAGGATTTCATCAAGTACTGTGTTCAATGGGCGCTGGACAACTGTATGGACGACCTGCAGTTCTTGAACAACATGATTGACAAGACGTTGATTGAGCGCTTGCAGGGTGTAGTGAAAGAAGAGTTTGTGCGCTTGCCTTATACAGAAGGTATCCGCATCCTGGAAGAAGCTGTGAAGAACGGACATAAGTTTGAGTTCCCTGTTTCATGGGGGGTGGACTTGGCCAGCGAGCATGAGCGCTATCTGGTGGAGCATCATTTCAAGAAACCTGTCATCATGATAGACTACCCGAAGGAAATCAAGGCTTTCTACATGAAGCAGAATACCGATGGTAAGACTGTACAAGGCACCGACGTGTTGTTCCCTGCCATCGGTGAGATTATTGGCGGAAGCGTGCGTGAAGAGAGTCTGGAAAAACTGGAGGCAGAAGTGGCACAGCGCAACATCCCGATGAAGGATATGTGGTGGTATCTTGATACGCGTAAATATGGTACTTGTCCGCACGCTGGTTTTGGTCTGGGCTTTGAGCGTCTGCTGCTTTTCGTAACGGGCATGTCGAACATCCGTGACGTGATACCTTATCCTCGTACTCCTAGAAATGCAGATTTCTAACAAGAAGTGTATATACGACAAGAGGCTGTCTTCTAAGAGGACAGCCTTTTTGTCTTATAAAAAATAGGAGAAAACTTTGGTTAATATACAGAAAATCCCTACCTTTGTAGGCCGATTATTATCCGTAAAAGGATAAATGTTTAATTCATAGCGTTTTACGATATTTGGCCTATCTCGGAAAACGTGGTGAAGATAGTAGTAACAATTTTATTTAATTATTTAAAAGAGTGGATACTTTAAGTTACAAAACCATTTCTGCAAACAAGGCTACAGTGAACAAAGAATGGGTCATTGTAGATGCTAAGGACCAGATTCTGGGTCGTCTTGGCTCTAAGGTTGCGAAACTTTTGAGAGGTAAGTATAAACCAAACTTCACCCCTCATGTAGATTGTGGCGATAACGTGATTGTTATCAATGCTGACAAGGTGAGATTAAGTGGTAAAAAGTGGACGGACAAGGTGTACGTGCGCTACACAGGTTATCCTGGTGGACAGCGTTTCACGACTCCTGAGCAGATGCTGGCAAAACCAGACGGTGCTGACCGCTTACTGAGAACTGTAGTAAAAGGTATGTTGCCTAAGACAAAGCTGGGTGCAAAGATCCTGAATAATCTGTATATCTATGCAGGCGAGGAGCACAAGCAGCAGGCACAGGAACCTAAAATGATTGATATTAACGCACTTAAATAATAGATATGGAAGTAGTAAATGCATTAGGCAGACGTAAAAGTTCTATCGCACGTGTTTTCGTAAGTGAGGGAACTGGCAAGATTACTATCAACAACCGTGACCTGAAAGAGTACTTCCCATCAAGCATTCTGCAGTATGTGGTTAAGCAGCCACTGGAGAAACTCGATGCTTCTGAGAAATATGACATTAAGGTAAATCTTTGCGGTGGTGGTTTCACTGGTCAGTCACAAGCATTGCGCTTGGCCATTGCCCGCGCTTTGGTGAAAATCAATCCTGAAGATAAGGCAGCTTTGAGAGCTGAAGGTTTCATGACTCGTGACCCTCGTTCTGTAGAGCGTAAGAAGCCAGGACAGCCAAAGGCACGTCGCAGATTCCAGTTCAGCAAGCGTTAATGTGCTGGAACTGAAAATAGCGTTTAGCATCTAAACCACCGGGACTCGTAGGCTAAGACTACCCGGCGGTTGGTTTAGGAAACAAAAAAGAAAGTAAACGATTTAAAGAATAGAACAATGTCTAGAACAAATTTTGATACATTACTGGAAGCAGGTTGCCACTTCGGTCACCTGAAGAGAAAATGGAATCCTGCTATGGCTCCTTATATTTTCATGGAGCGCAATGGTATCCACATCATCGACCTGAATAAGACGGTCGTTAAGATTGACGAAGCTGCTGAAGCTTTGAAACAAATCGCTAAATCAGGAAAAAGAGTCCTGTTTGTTGCTACTAAAAAACAAGCTAAGCAGGTGGTAGCTGATAAGGCTGCCTCTGTAAACATGCCTTTCGTAATCGAGCGTTGGCCAGGTGGAATGTTGACTAACTTCCCCACCATCCGTAAGGCTGTGAAGAAAATGAACAATATCGACAAGATGACTTCTGACGGTACTTTCTCTAATCTGTCTAAGCGTGAGAAGCTGCAGATTGAGCGTCAGCGTGCTAAGTTGGAGAAGAACTTAGGTTCTATTCAGGATTTGACTCGTCTTCCTTCTGCTCTGTTTGTAGTGGACGTAATGAAGGAGAATATCGCAGTGCGCGAGGCTAACCGTCTGGGTATCCCTGTATTCGGTATCGTTGATACTAATTCCGATCCTTCAAACATCGATTTTATCATCCCTGCCAATGACGATGCAACCAAGTCTGTAGAGGTAATCCTCGACGCTTGCTGTGCAGCTATCCAGGAAGGTCTGGAAGAGCGCAAGGCTGAGAAGATTGATACAGAGGCTGCTGGTGAGGCTACAGAAGCCCAGGCTAAACCTCGTAAGAGAAGCGCTAAGGCTCGTCTGGATAAGTCAGATGAGGATGCTATCAACGCATCAAAGGCTGCTGCTTTCATCAAGGATGAGGAAGAGGCTTAATATTAACATTTAAAGAAAGGAAACAAATACTATGGCTGTAACAATGGCTGATATTGTCAAGCTCCGCAAACTGACCGGTGCTGGCATGATGGACTGCAAGAACGCATTGAACGATGCTAACGGTGATTTCGATGAGGCTATGAAGATTATCCGCGAGAAGGGTAAGGCTGTGGCTGCTAAGCGTTCAGACCGCGAAGCTTCTGAGGGTTGCGTACTGGCTAAGGCTGAAAATGGCTACGGCGCTATGATTGCGCTGAAGTGCGAGACTGACTTCGTGGCTAATAATGCTGATTTCATCAAACTGACTCAGGATATCTTGAACGTAGCTTTTGCTAATAAGTGCAAGACTCTGGACGAGGTAAAGGAATTGGAATTGGTTCCTGGTACTACTGTTCAGCAGGCTGTAACTGATCGTAGCGGTATTACTGGTGAGAAGATGGAATTGGATGGCTATGCTACCGTTGAGGGTCCAACTATCGCTGTGTATAACCACATGAACCGCAACTTCCTCTGCACAATGGCAGTACTGAACAAGCCTGGTTTCGATGAGGCAGGTCATGAGGTTGCTATGCAGATCGCTGCTATGTCTCCTATCGCTGTGGATGAGGCTAATGTTCCTCAGAGCGTGAAGGATAATGAGCTGGCTGTTGCTATTCAGAAGACGAAAGAAGAGCAAATTGAGAAGGCTGTGGTTGCTGCAATCAATAAGGCTGGTATCAATGCCAACCTCGTGGATAGCGAAGATCACATTGAGTCAAACATCGCTAAGGGTTGGTTGACAGAAGCTGAGGCTGAGAAAGCTCGCGAGATTCGCAAGACCGTTGCTGAGCAGAAGGCTGCTAATCTGCCTGAGGCTATGATTCAGAATATCGCCAAGGGTCGTATGGCTAAGTTCTTCAAGGATGTTTGTCTGCTTCAGCAGGCATACAACAAGGATGCTAAGATTACGGTAGCAGAATACCTGAAGTCTTTCGATAAGGAACTTACCGTTTCAGATTTCAAACGTTTCACTTTGCATGCAGAGTAATACAAAGCTATGATAAGAAAAGCCTCTTTCGGAAACGGAAGAGGCTTTTTTGTTTATCCAACGGGCTTTGTCTGGGTATATCCTTCAGCTTTGAGGAGTTCTACGATTTTCATCTTGAAATCACCTTGTATGATGATTTCTTCCTCTTTGACACTCCCTCCGACGCCACATTTTCCTTTCAAATACTTTCCAAGTTCTTTCAAGTCATTATCTGTTCCAATAAAACCTTTGACTAAGGTAACCGTCTTACCACCACGCTGATGCTTATCTGTACTTACGCGCAGTTTCTGTTGCTGTGGAGGTATGGTCGCAACTTCTTCCTCTTTGGCAGTTTCGTATATGTAGTCAGGATTTGTAGAATAAACCACATTGAGCCTGTCTTTCCAATCGTTGCTTTTCATTTCTTTCTTGTTTTAGTTTGCCAAAAATACGCATTTATCAGGGAAAATGCATTATCTTTGTGCATCATATTTAGTAGGTTTTGCAAAAATACTTAGTTAGGAATGAAAATTTTGGCAGTTGGAATGAATTATGCCCAACATAATACGGAGCTTGGACATAAGGAAAAGAATGAGGAACCTGTGCTGTTTATGAAACCAGATTCATCCATCTTGAGAAATGGTTCGCCTTTCTTTCTCCCAGATTTTTCGCAAAATGTACACTATGAGGCAGAAGTAGTAGTCCGGATATGCCGATTAGGAAGACATATAGCCCCGAAGTTTGCGCATAGGTATTATGATGCTGTGACGGTAGGTATCGATTTTACGGCTCGTGATCTCCAACAACGATTGCGTGAGAAAGGACTTCCTTGGTTATTGAGCAAGGGATTTGACGCGTCTGCAGCTTTGGGCGATTTCATCCCTCTGGCAGATCTTGGCAAAGATGTTCAGAACATCGATTTTCATTTGGATATAGATGGTAAGACCGTACAACATGGGCATACGTCGGACATGTTGTTTAAGGTAGATGAGATTATCTCTTATGTCAGTCAGTTCATGACACTGAAGATTGGTGATTTGCTTTATACTGGAACGCCTGCAGGTGTGGGACCTGTTGTAGTGAATCAACATCTGCAGGGATATATCGAAGATAAGAATGTGTTGGACTTTTATGTGAGGTAAAGATGAAGATAAGAGTGGGATTTGGTTATGATGTGCACCAGTTGGTTCCAGAGCGTGAACTGTGGATTGGTGGTGTACGTATCGCGCATGAGATGGGATTGTTGGGCCATTCTGACGCTGACGTGCTGATTCATGCCATTTGTGATGCATTGTTGGGCGCAGCTAACATGAGGGACATCGGTTTTCATTTTCCAGACAAAGATCCGCACTTTAAGAATATCGACAGCAAGATCTTGCTCCAGAAGACAGTTGAGTTAATTGCAGAAAAAGGATATAAAGTGGGGAACGTAGATGCGACGGTTTGTGCCGAACGCCCTAAGTTGAATCCTCATATTCCTGCGATGCAGCAAGTACTCTCCGATATTATGCATATAGACTTGGATGAAGTATCAATTAAGGCTACTACTACTGAGAAATTAGGGTTTACGGGAAGAGAGGAAGGAATAGCAGCATATGCAGTGGTATTGATCGAAAAATATTAATGTAAATAATTAGATACAATGAAAAAGTTACTTGTTTTAATGACGCTCATCTTTACAGTGGCAGGGATGAAAGCTGTTGCACAAGATTCGGCTAAATATCGGATCAGCTTAAAAGACAAAGTGGGAACCGGTTATTCCTTGAGTCGCCCTCAGGAGTTTCTTTCCGAGAAGGCATTGGCACGCAGAACAAGACAGGGAATTCGGGTAGATTCTACCGACCTTCCTGTGAGTCGCAGCTATATCCAGGCTATCGAGAAAGAAGGTGGACGTGTACTCATTGTAGGTAAGTGGGAAAATTTTGTCACGGTGATGGCCGATGGCGCCAATGCAGCAGAACGTTTTGCTAGACTGCCTTTCGTAACCAAGGTTGAGAAAGTCTGGTCTTCGGAAACCAGCAAGCCGACCACCACCTCTGATAGACGTATGGATGTGGCAAATGAGGTGAAGCAACATCCGGATTCTATCTATGGTTCAGGCACCGAACAAATCCAGATCAGCAATGCTGATAAACTGCATGAGGCTGGCTTCAAGGGAGCAGGCATGACCATAGCCATCATCGATGGTGGTTTCCATAACTATGATAAGATTGACATTATGAAGAATGTCAAGGTTTTGGGTACCAAGGATTTTGTCGATCCAGGTTCTGACATTTTCGCTGCAAGTTCGCATGGATTGAGCGTGCTTTCATGTATTGGTACTAACACTCCTTATCAGATGATAGGAACTGCTCCAGAGGCGGAATTCTGGCTCATTAGAAGTGAGGATGAAAGTTCGGAAACTCCTTCTGAGGAGGATAACTGGTGTGCAGCCGTGGAGTATGCAGACAGTGTGGGTGTGGATGTTATGAACACCTCTCTGGGTTATAATGAGTTCGATGATAAGACAATGAATTATCAGCTGCGCGACTTAGATGGAAAGAAGTCACTGATGTCTCGTCAGGCCTCTCGTCTTGCCTCGAAGGGTATGATTTTGGTTTGCAGTGCTGGAAATTCTGGTTCCAACTCATGGAAGAAGACCACTGCTCCTGGTGATGCTACTGATGTGCTAACTGTTGGCGCTATAGGAAAGGACGGAAATCTTGCTGCTTTCTCGTCCATTGGAACGACGTCAGATGGACGCATTAAGCCAGATGTGGTAGCCGTTGGATTGATGTCGGATGTGATACGTCCAAATGGTAATCAGGGACGAGCTAATGGTACCTCTTTCGCTTCTCCAATTATGTGTGGCATGGTGACTTGTTTGTGGCAAGCTTGTCCGAACCTCACAGCTAAGCAAGTGATAGAACTTGTAAAGAGTGCTGGTGATAGGGCAGAATTTCCTGATAATATATATGGTTATGGTATTCCTGATATGTGGAAAGCTTATCAAGCATACCTCTCTGGCTATGCGAAGGTTGTGCAGTAATTCCTAGAATCATTTTATGGAGTCACTTTCCCTGCTTGAACTGAATGCATTGGTGCGCGAAACCTTGGAGATAGGTCTGCCTGATGAGTATTGGGTAAGGGCAGAACTGAGTGAGGTGCGTGCAAATGCTACGGGGCACTGCTACGTGGAATTCATTCAGAAGAATGAGCGGGGAAACAGTCTAGTGGCCAAAGCAAGAGGTATCATTTGGGCGAATGTCTATCCTTTGCTGAAAGGCTATTTTGAGTCGTCCACTGGACAGGCATTTGTTGCTGGAATTAAAGTACTGGTAAAGGTCTCTGTGAACTTTCATGAACTATATGGATATAGTTTGGTAGTTACTGAAATTGATCCTACCTATACTTTAGGTGATTTAGCTCAACGGAGATTGAAGATTCTGCGCCAACTTGAAGAAGAGGGTGTGCTTGAATTGAACAAAGAACTGGAGATGCCTGTATTACCCCAACGTGTGGCAGTTATCTCATCGAAAACTGCTGCAGGATTTGGCGATTTCTGTGACCAACTGAAAAATAATGCCTATGGTTTTTATTTCAGAGTGGAATTGTTTCCTGCATTGATGCAAGGTGCCAGACTGGAGGAATCTGTCTTACAGGCACTGGATAAAATCAATGCGCGGATGGATGAATTTGATGTGGTGGTGATTATTCGAGGAGGAGGAGCAACCTCAGAATTGGCCGATTTTGATAGTTATATGTTGGCTTCTGCTTGTGCGCAGTTCCCTCTTCCGATTATCACGGGCATTGGTCATGAAAGAGATGATACGGTACTTGATATTGTAGCTCATACTCGCGTAAAAACGCCTACAGCTGCTGCTGAATTACTGATAGAATACATGCTTGATGCTGTAGAAACATTGAACACATTGAAAAGTAGGCTTTATAATGGGACTAAACAACTTCTGAAGAATAAGAAGGGTAAACTGGACTTGCTTGCACAGACTCTTCCTGCTGGAGTTTCTCGCAGACTTTCTGTAGAGAAACTCAAGTTTCAGGAAACTAGAAGTCGGTTGAAGTTTCTTGTGCATAAGAAACTCTTAGAACAGAAACACCAACTGGAGATGTGGGAACAGAAAGTGCTAGATGCCTCACCAGAGAAACAATTGGCTCGGGGATACAGTATTACCATGGTTGATGGACATGCAGTAAAGAATGTCAATGCTCTCAAGAAAGGAGATTCTTTGAAAACCATCCTAGCAAATGGCGTCTTGATGTCAGAAGTTGGGGAGATCATTAATAATAAGGAGGAACAATGATATGAAGAAAAAAGAGACGTATACACAATACATACAACGTCTGGAACAGATTGTCCAACAGATAGACAATGGTGAATTGGACATTGATGAATTGGCTGAGAAGATAAAGGAAGCAAAGGCTATTATTGCATTCTGTACAGAAAAATTGACCCATGTTGATAAAGAGGTTGAAATTTTATTGTCGGACGGGCAATAAAGTTAATAATTAATAGTAATTTTGCGTCGATAGTTTTGGTTTTAAACTAAAAAGGTTGAAAGATATGCAAGAAATTGATTGGAAGAACCTGTCTTTTGGATATATGAAGACAGATTACAATGTGAGATTATACTATCGTGATGGCAAATGGGGCGAGATAGAGATTTGCAGTGAGGAAACCATTCCTATGCACATGGCTGCTACCTGCTTGCACTATGGTCAGGAAGCTTTTGAGGGCTTAAAAGCTTATCGCTGTCCAGATGGAAAAGTGCGTGTATTCCGCATGGATGAGAATGCCAAGCGTCTGCAGAGTACTTGTCGTGGTATTTTGATGCCAGAACTCCCTGTAGAGAAGTTCGAAGAGATGGTGACGAAAGTTGTTCGCTTGAATGAGCGCTTCATCCCTCCTTATGAGAGTGGAGCTACGCTATATATCCGTCCTTTGCTCGTTGGTACTTCTGCTCAAGTGGGTGTTCATCCTTCCAAAGAATACTTGTTCCTGATTTTTGTGACGCCAGTAGGACCTTATTTCAAGGGTGGTTTCTCAACCAATCCTTACGTGATTGTACGTGAGTACGACCGCTCTGCTCCTTTGGGTACAGGTATCTATAAGGTTGGTGGTAACTACGCTGCTTCGCTGAAAGCGAATGATATCGCACACCAGAAGGGCTATGCCTGTGAATTCTATCTCGATGCTAAGGAAAAGAAATACATGGATGAATGCGGTGCTGCTAACTTCTTTGGTATCAAGAACAATACCTATGTGACTCCAAAGTCAACGTCTATTCTTCCTAGTATCACTAACAAGAGCCTGATGCAGTTGGCTGAGGATTATGGCATGAAAGTGGAACGTCGTCAGATTCCTGAAGATGAACTGGAAACATTTGAGGAGGCTGGTGCTTGCGGAACGGCTGCAGTGATTTCACCGATCTCTTATATCGATGACCTGGATACGGGTAAGCGCTATACTTTCTCCAAGGATGGAAAACCAGGGCCTGTATCTACCCAACTCTATAATCACTTGCGTAACATCCAGTATGGCATTGAGGAAGACAAGCATGGATGGACCAAGGTCGTTATTGAATAAAGCTAATGGGAAAAGGAAAACTTGCAAAGTTTGCAGATTTGGCTAACTATCCACATGTATTCGAATATCCTTACTCTGTTGTGGATAATGTGCCATTTGAACTAAAAGGAAAATGGGGTGAGTCATTTTTTAAGAATGACCATCCCATTGTGCTTGAATTGGGTTGTGGACGTGGTGAATATACTGTTGGACTTGGTCGACTGTTTCCTGAGAAAAACTTCATAGGGGTAGATATCAAGGGAGCTCGCATGTGGACAGGTGCTACAGAATCTCTACGTGAGGGATTGAATAATGTCGCTTTTTTGCGCACCAACATCGAGATTATCGACAGATTCTTCGGAGAAAATGAAGTCAGTGAGATATGGCTGACTTTCTCAGACCCACAGATGAAGAAACCCACCAAGCGCCTGTCGTCTTCCTTTTTCCTAGAGCGCTATCGCAGGTTCTTAAAGGATGGAGGTCTGGTGCATCTGAAAACAGACAGCAACTTCCTCTATACTTACACCAGGTTGCTGATAGAAGAAAACCAGTTACCAGTGCTAGTGCAGACAGACGACCTCTATCATTCTGGCCAGGCCGATGAAATCTTAAGCATCCAGACCTATTACGAGCAGCAATGGCTGGACCGAGGGTTTAATATCAAATACATCAAGTTCGCCCTGCCTAAAGAAGGCACTCTTCGTGAGCCAGATGTAGAGATAGAGATGGATGACTATCGTAGCTACAATAGAAGTAAGCGCAGTGGATTGCTGACCGCAAAATAAGGATTGCTTAAGATGATAAAAGGGGGCTTCAACGCCATCCGTACAACCTGTTTTTATGTATTCAATTTATGGCTACGCTAATTGGGATTTTATTACTCTCTAGTTAGGAAAATATTTTTTCCTAGTTAGCAAGAATAATTTTTGTGTTAGAGAATATTTGCGGCTGTGCGTAGAAACAATCCGTAATGTCGTCCACATAGACTGCTTTAGATACACTAACTAAAGGCTATGCTCTCTGTTTTAGTCTTCACACTTCACAAAAGACACTTAACTTAATGATACTCTGATGATAATGAGTGTGAAGTGTCGCTACAGACACTTCACAACACTTCACACATCATAGACAATAGAAATCAGGTTTAAAGTTAAAAGCGTGAAGAGTGGTGAAGTGTTTTTATCAACACTTCACGCATATAAATGCTTGGAATGCAGACGAATAAATGCTATTTGTGAAGTGTGAAGGGAAAAACGCAAAATTAGCAAACCAATAGTATGCGACGGACCTTTGCAAGTTTTTGGAGAGTGATTGCAATGTTATCATTGAAAAACACTATCTTTGCTAGACTAAAACTGAATTGAGAATATGACACTTTATCCTAATTTGATAAAAGATGCACTGAAGACAGTGCGATATCCGGGCTCTGGTAAAGATTTGATTGAGGCTGGTATGCTTGCCGATAATATGAGAATTGACGGCATGTCTGTGAGTTTCTCATTGGTTTTTGAGAAATCTACTGATCCTTTTATGCGCTCCGTTGTTAAGGCCGCGGAAACAGCTATTCATACCTATGTTTCTCCAGAAGTGAAGGTTGAGATAAAGACTGAAAGTCGTCAGGCTCCTCGTCCAGAAGCTGGTGGTATGTTGCCAGGTGTGAAGAATATCATTGCCATTTCCAGTGGAAAGGGAGGTGTGGGAAAGAGCACCATTGCGGCCAACCTTGCCATTGCCCTCACAAAGTTGGGTTTCAAGGTAGGCTTGCTCGATGCCGATATCTTCGGCCCTTCCATGCCCAAAATGTTTCATGTGGAAGATGCGCGTCCTTATGCAGAACATATTGATGGAAGAGATCTGATAGTTCCCATTGAGAAATATGGCATCAAGTTATTGTCTATTGGATTCTTTGTTGACCCTGATCAAGCTACTTTATGGCGTGGTGGAATGGCTAGCAATGCTTTGAAGCAGTTACTTGGTGATGCTGCTTGGGGGGATTTGGACTATTTCTTGATAGATCTCCCTCCTGGTACAAGTGACATTCATCTGACAACCGTTCAGAACATAGCGCTTACAGGTGCCATTGTGGTAAGCACGCCTCAACAAGTGGCATTGGCAGATGCTCGTAAAGGTATCAATATGTTTACCAATGAGCAGGTAAATGTTCCTATCCTTGGACTGGTTGAGAATATGGCATGGTTTACCCCTGCAGAACTACCTGAAAATAAATATTATATCTTCGGACGTGAAGGTGTGAAAAAACTCGCAGAGGAGATGAATGTCCCTTTGCTTGGTCAGATTCCTTTGGTGCAGAGTATCTGTGAGAGTGGTGATGCTGGTGAACCTGTAGCTCTTGATTCCAACACGATGACAGGACAGGCTTTCCTTCAGTTTGCTACTGCAGTAGTTCGTCAAGTAGATAAACGTAACTTAGAAATGCCTCCTACGCATGTGGTGGAAATGCATAAATAAATAAAAAAACGTCCCTTCTATAGAGGACGTTTTTCGTTTTCTTATTTCAAACTAAACGTCGATGATCCTATCAGATTTCCTTCTGCAAATACATCCAATCGATAGTTGCCTGCGTAGAGGAACTCCTGTACATCCCAATAAACACTTACTGGCTGTTCTTCTCCTGTGTATTCTATATATTTCTTGATGGAGTAAGAGAGCTCTCTGTTCTCATAGCTGAAAGTATCAGAGGCATCTTTGGTCAGTACATCATTATCAGGTTTTAAGATACGAACATATAGTGTGCGATCGCCAGTCTTGGCAGTGATATTCTTGGCGATGTTGAAACTGATCTGCAATTTTTCTGTGTCTTTGGTTCGTTTAGCTTCCTTGCCTCGCTTGTTCAGTGGAAGGACGCGAATGTTGGTAGCATCTAGTTGCGAGGCTAAGGTTACTTGCTCTGTCAGATTCTTGCGTTCTTCTGTCAGGTCGCTGATTTGGCGAGAAGCATCATTGTATTTCTGAGTAACCTCTGCAATGACTACCTGTTGTTGGGCGTTGATACGGTTGAGAGAATCGATCTGGTTGATGTAGCTCACCATCACAGAACGTAGGGTCGCCAGTTCATTCTTCAAACGGCGAATTTCTGTAGCATTGGTACTTTTCACAGTGCGCAGTTCTTCCAGAAGGCGCTGAGTCTTCAACTGTTCCTGTTCCAGTAGTTGTGCTAGAGAATCGTTGGATACAGTAAGTTTCAACTCATCATACTGACGAGCGAACGTGGTGTATTCGCTTTCCAGATCTTCCTTTTCCAGACGGAACTCTTCTCGAAGTTCTGTGTTGGCTTGCTTCTCATTTAGCAAGAGGTATGCCATTACACCTAAAGCCGCAAGGAGTACAATGCCTATAATAATAAATAATGTATTCTTTTTCATAATCCCTGGTTTTTAGATTACCGCGGCAAAGATAAGCATTCTAATGCATACCACCAAAAAAGCCGTGTCGCAATATGTTAAAATGCGCACGGCCTTGTTATAAAAAGCCTTAAAACACCCAGATTAACTGGGTGCTAAGGCGTCGATATATAAATTGTTAAAGATTAGGATTCTCCTTGTTCCACTCAGAGATAGGAGGAATGATGTTCAGGGTTACCAACTCATCACGCATCTTCTGCAGGTGCTCGTAAGATGCTTGCAGAGCAGCCATTTCCTCTTCAGTACCCTCAGGCTTGGTGAAGTGAACGCCATCCTTGTCGATAACGGTTGGCATAGCCATCATCACGTTTTCGAAGCCGAATGCTTTTACGAAGCAACCAGCAGGCCAAGTGAAAGGTTCGCCACCCATAGCGCCCTCGATCATCTTAACAGCCTGATATGCAGGGCTCTGGAATGAAGAACGACCACGCAGCTTGATGATGTTGCTACCACCCTGGATAGTCATGTGCTTGATTTCTGCCCAACGCTCTGCTGTCAGAGGCAGTTCGCAGAGAGGCTTACCATCGATAAGAGCTTTGCTTGCAAATACAGCCATCTGCTCACCATGGCCACCATAAGTATGTGCGCCTGTAACCTTATCCTGCTGTACACCAAATTCGTGAGCAAGAGCTTGCTGCAAACGAGTAGAATCAAGAGCTGCAAGTGAAGTCAACTGATTTGGTTTCAAACCTGAGTGGATAAGAGCTGTAAGAGCTGTAACATCGGCAGGGTTGAAAATTACAACAACGTGATTTACGTCAGGGCAATACTTCTTGATGTTCTCACCGAATTCAGCAGCAATCTTACAGTTACCTTTTAACAAGTCTTCACGAGTCATGCCCTCTTTACGTGGTGCACCACCAGATGAAATGATGAATTTAGCATTTGTGAATGCCTCTTCAGGATCTACTGTGTAAGTGATATTTGCACCAGGGAAAGCGCACTGCTGCATCTCGTCGTATACACCATGTACTCCTGGCTCATAGATGTCGTACAAGCAGATGTTTGGAGTAAGGCCGAGCATCAGAGCACTCTGAACCATGTTTGAACCAATCATACCACCGGCTCCGACAATTAAAAGTTTGTCATTAGTTAAAAATTCCATAACTGCGTATTTATATAAGATTTTTAATTTGTCTATCTTTATTTTCTAAACGATTTGTTTTCTCAAACAAATTATCTCTTAGAAGCACCGCAAAGTTACTAAATTAAAGTGTAATTTCTGCATTTACTTGTTATTTAATTTGTGATAATTTCTTAAAATTGCTATCTTTGTAAGGTCTAAATAGCAAAATAGATATGAAACAGAAAGTATATGAACGCTTGGAGGCTCTTCGTGAGTTGATGAGACGTGAACGAGTTGCGGCTTTTATTTTTTCTAGTTCAGATCCGCACAATAGTGAATATGTTCCTGATCGTTGGAAAGGTAGAGAATGGATATCTGGTTTTGATGGTTCTGCTGGTACTGTGG
>JAEEGH010006225.1_pt1 | contig 29342 bp, 16 predicted proteins | sample 9134181 | NCBI WGS metagenome assembly JAEEGH01 (sample SAMN16246544, study PRJNA631951) | gut metagenome | biome: gut microbiome; feature: rumen; material: DP-attached | host: Bos | place: Iran: Karaj | collected 2018-10 | reverse complement strand
ATCCGCTTTACGAAGTGACTGAGGGCGAAGCTTATTTCAATGGCAAGAACCTCCTCGAGATGAAGCCTGAGGACAGGGCGCACGAAGGTTTGTTCCTGTCGTTTCAGTATCCTGTGGAGATTCCTGGCGTCTCGATGACCAATTTCATGAAAGCTGCCATCAACGAGAAACGTAAGTATCAGGGTCTCGAGCCGATGAATGCGGCTGAGTTTCTGAAGTTGCAACGTGAGAAGCGTAAGATTGTGGAACTCGACTCAAAACTGGCTAACCGTTCTGTGAATGAGGGCTTTAGCGGTGGTGAGAAGAAACGCAACGAGATATTCCAGATGGCGATGCTCGAACCCAAACTGAGCATCCTCGACGAAACGGATTCCGGTCTTGATGTCGATGCCATGCGTATTGTGGCAGAGGGTGTCAACAAACTCCAGACGCCAGAGACATCGTGCATTGTCATTACCCACTATGATCGTCTGTTGGAAATGATCAAGCCTCAGTTTGTGCATGTGCTTTATAAAGGCCGTATCGTTAAGACGGGTGGTCCTGACCTCGCCAAGCAGATTCAAGAGCACGGCTACGATTGGATCAAAGAAGAAATCGGAGAAGAATGAATAGCGAACAACAATATATAGACCTCTACGAGCAGGCTCGGGAGATGATCTTTGATCATGCGCCCGAGGCGATGAACGCTGTGCGCGATGAGGCTTTCGAGGACTTCCGTAAGCAGGGCTTCCCCTCGAAAAAGGTGGAACGCTATAAGTATACGGACATTCAGAAGCTTTTTGCTCCTGACTATGGTGTGAATCTCAGTCGCCTTCAGATACCTGTCGACCCCTACGAGACTTTCCGTTGTGATGTGCCCAATCTCTCCACGAGTCTCTATTTCGTGGTAAATGATATGTTTTACAAAGGAGAGAAGGAGTTGAGGAGTAAGGAGATGAGGAGTAATTTCCATCCGTCCTTGCCTGAGGGCGTCATTGTGGACTCGTTGCGGAATCATCCCCTTTTCATCGAGAAATATTATGCTCGTCTGGCCAAGACATCCGATGATGCAGTAACAGCCCTCAATACCATGCTGGCGCAGGATGGCATGCTGGTCTATGTACCCAAGAACGTCAGGGTCGATCGTGCCATTCAGGTCATCAACATCCTGAAAGCGACACCTCAGAATGCACAGCATGTTGTGACCGACCTGATGGTGAACCGTCGTGTGCTCATCATCCTCGAGGAGGGTGCGGAGATCAAAATGCTCTTCTGCGATCATGCTGCTGATGACCGTAACTTCCTCGCTACACAGGTTATCGAGGCTTATGTTGGTGAAAATGCTTCACTCGATCTCTATTGTCTCGAGGAAACACATTATAAGAATGTACGCGTGAGCAATGTCTATATCGACCAGCAGGCCAACAGTCGTGTAAATCACAATGTCATTACCCTCCACAATGGCACAACGCGTAACAAGCTCGACCTCACCTTCTCTGGCGAAGGAGCCGAATGTCAGTGCTATGGTTGTGTGATTGCCGATAAGGAGCAACAAGTCGACAACAATACGTTGATTGTCCATAAGGCTCCCCATTGCACCTCAAACGAGCTTTATAAATACGTGCTCGACGATAAGGCTACTGGTGCCTTTGCAGGTCGGGTGCTGGTGGAACATGGCGCCCAGAAGACCACGTCGCAGATGACCAACCAGAACCTGACAGCTACCAAGGTGGCACGGATGTACACCCAGCCGATGCTCGAGATCTATGCCGACGATGTGAAGTGTGCCCATGGCTCGACCGTAGGTCAGCTCAACGATGCGGCCCTCTTCTATATGCGTCAGCGTGGCATCTCTCTTAAGGAGGCCAAACTCCTGCTCCAGAATGCCTTCATCAATGAGGTCATCGACCACATGCAACTCGAACCTCTTCGCGACCGCCTCCACTACTTGGTGGAAAAGCGTTTCCGTGGTGAACTCAACAAATGCACAGGCTGTAAACTCTGCAAATAACACAAACAGATGTCAATAAATAAACTGAAACGAAATCTCTTCTCAGCGATGTTGCTGCTGCCGGTTCTGGCTGTGGCGGCACCCGATTCCGAGGAGGTCGCTTGTCCTGAGGTAAAGCTTCAATTAGAGCAGTTGCCTGACTTGAACATCCGTCGTGCATCCCATACGACATTCTTCGTCAATGGGGAACTTGTCGTGGCTGGTGGACATACCAGTGGTTTTGTGCCTACACCCACTGCTGAATACTATAAAGACGGCGAGTGGCACGTGATGGACATGGTCTATACGCACGACTTCGGTGGCTCTGTCGTTTTGAAATCAGGAAAGGTATTGCTCTTTGGAGGCTGTGAAAAACCAATTGGCATCGGGCAGACTTTTCTTGCAGAACTTTACGACCCCCTCACCCATACGTTTGATGGCTTTGGCTGTATGGAACGAAAACGTGCTGGGACTACCGGTCTGGAGTTGGATAGCGGACAAGTTGTCATCACCGGTAACTGGTATCATGACGATGGAATCGAGGTTTTTAATGGTCATAAGAGTTTTTCCTACCTCAAAGATGTAACCGTTGAACGAAGCACACCCTATATCCTTCGTACAGCTCATGACAATGCCCTGATCTTCGGAACGCAGGACATAAAGGCTAATCCCATTTCCTATGTGGCCGATTTCCTGAAAGGCGACTCTGTGTCTATTCCCCTTTTCGAGACATGGCATCCATTGGCGATTTCACATCATCGTATGGAAGATAGTTTCATCGGCGACGAGACAAAGGAACTCTATGCCTATCTGATACCGGTGGCAGACAGCACAGGTCAGGTGGCGATTGCCAAGGTGGAGAATGGCATCTTCTCACTCCTGCCTACCGTTTGTCCTATCCCCATGCAGAGTCAAGGGGAGACAATCGCTTATGGTACGCAAATTGTTGTCGATCAGAAGGCAGGGCGTGCTTATTTATTGGGCATCAGTGGTAGTTTCCACTCCACGCCGGATGAGGCCGACCGCTTATACCTCGTTTGCATCGATTATGCGGAGGCTACTGATGACAAGCCTGCTCCACTGACGCTTTATTATACCGATCCTATCATGGATGTACCCGACAATGCACCAGTGTTGGATGCCGATGGTAACTTGCTGTTGGCAGGTGGTCTGCTCCACAACAGCAACTTCACGCCCTCTGGTGCTGTTTGGCGTTTGTGTGTCGGCAAGAAGCCTGTTGCTCAGTCTGAGAACAGTCGTTGGCCTATGGCGTTGCTGATACTGGTAGCATTGTTGGCAGTTTGCGCTTGTGTGTACATAATAATAAAGAAAAGGCGCCAGCGACCTGCTGTCAATACGGATTCTTCTGAGCTGATGTCAGCAGAAGCCTTTGCGCAATTGATGGAGCGCATCAACCAAGCGATGGAATCGAAGAAACTCTATCAGGACAGCAACCTGAAAGTGAATGACCTGGCTGCTACCCTAGGAACCAACCGACGAACCGTTTCTGACTGCATCAACTCCCAAAAGGGTTGCAACTTCACCCAGTTTGTCAATATCTATCGTGTTGAACATGCCAAACGAGTGATGCGTCGGAATCCTGACAAGAAGATAGCTGATATCTATATAGAATCAGGTTTTGCCAATGAAGGATCCTTCTTCCGAACGTTCAAGGCTGTTACTGGCATGACCCCGAAAGAGTGGCTGAGTAAGGCCTGAAACCCCACTTTTTGAAGAAAATCGACTAACAAAACGCGTTTTGTTAGTCGATTTTGTTAAATTGTGAGTCGATGTTTCGAAAAAATTTGTATATTTGCAGCATAAATTAATTAAGCTATTAACATTATGAGAAAACTCTTGCTTACGACATTGTTTGCATTTATTGCAATTATGACTCCTGTTTCTGCACAGGGTACGGACTTGGTTATTATCGAAAACGCTGCCACAGGAACAGCTATGGCCTCTTATAAGGTAGACAAAGATGGGAGAAGAATATCGAATAGCTATTCTGGCGATATCGTGATTCCTGAGAAGTCAACCTCTGGCTACCCCGTTACAGCCATCAACCATCAGACGTTTGAGGGCTGTGTCAGCCTGACATCAGTAAAGATTCCTTCTTCGGTGAAGTTTATTGACTACGATGCCTTCCGCAACAGCAGTCTGACTGAGATCAGCATTCCCGCTTCGGTAGACAGCATTTCTGAAGGTGTGTTTTTTGGAATGAATAAACTGAAGAAAGTGACGTTTGAAGACGGCTCAGAAGTACTCCGCTTTGCCTGCGGTCAGGAATATGGTGGCGAAGGACAGTTCAGCTTCAAGCATCAGCCCATAGAGGAGGCATATATCGGCAGAACGTATACTACCACCTGGGGAAAGGATGGAAGCCTGGACTCTCCTCTCTTTAAAATGAACGAGACGCTCAAGAAGGTCACATTTGGCAACCACGTCAAGAAAATTAACGACCGCGACTTTTTAAGTTGTTCTGCACTTGAAACTGTCGTTTTCGGTAGTGGTATTGAAACGATAGGTAAAGAAGCCTTCTCTAATTGCACAAGTCTTTCTTCCATCAACCTTGCAGACGGTGTGAAGTTGATTGAGAGTAATGCTTTTAAAGGTTGTGCTGCTGCCAAGACGCTCATTCTGTCGAAAACATTGAAGAAAATATCCGGGGGAGCCTTCGAGAACTGCAAAAGCGTAGCCCAGATAGCCATTCCCGCCACTGTTGACACCATTGGACAGAAGGCTTTTTTCGGAATGGAGCAACTAAAGAAAGTGACAATTGAAGATGGCCCATCAGTACTCCGTTTCGGCCCTGGACAAGAATATGGTGGAGAAGGACATTTTAGCTATAAGCATCAGGCCATTGAGGAGGCCTATATTGGTAGAGCATATATTACTGCCTGGGGAAGTGACGGAAGCCTCGATGCCCCTCTTTTCAAAGGGAATGAGACGCTCAAGAAGGTTACATTTAGCAACTATGTCAAGAATATCTACAGACAAGACTTTTTAAGTTGTAAGGCACTTGAGACTGTTGTTTTCGGAAGTGGTATTGAAACGATAGGTAAAGAAGCCTTCTCTGATTGCACAAGTCTTTCTGCAATTAACCTTGCAGACGGCGTGAAGCTGATTGAGAGCAATGCCTTCAAAGGTTGCGCTGCTGCCAAGACGCTCATACTGTCGAATTCATTAGAGAAAATATCCTGGGGAGCTTTCGAGAACTGCAAAAGCGTAGTCGAGATGACCATTCCTGCCAGTGTAGTCACCGTTGAGGAGCGGGCCTTCATCGGTATGGATGGTTTGACGAAAGTAACTATTGCTGATGGTACTACAACAATAGACATTAGCTATTCAAAATCGTATGGTGGTGAAAACATGTTCTATCGTCAACCTATCACCGAGGCTTATGTAGGCAGAAACTTTACCTCTCCGTCAGGATTGTTCGATGGCAACAGCACCTTGTTAAAAGTCACATTCGCTGGTGGCTGCACGGAGATTCCCGACAAAAGTATGAGGAATTGCCCTGAGTTGACTACTTTGGTTACGGGTGAGAATGTCACACGTATTGGAAAAAGAGCATTGGAAAATTGCAAAAAACTAGCACATTTTTCTGGTCGTCCTACCCTGAAAACCATCGATGATAAAGCTTTCTATGGCTGTGAATCTTTCAATTCTATTAATTTTAGCAATGATCCAGTTGAAGATATAGGAGAAGACGCCTTTGCATACTGTAAGAATATGACTAAAGCTGTTTTGCCTGCTACGTTAAAGAATATTGGCTCTGGTGGATTCTACAAATGCACTGCTCTGACAAATGTTACCTGTTTGGCTACTGTACCTCCCACCTGTGCCAAAGACAACGTGTTCTATTCTCTAGACACAAAAAATTGTACCTTATATGTTCCTGAGGCCAGCATCAATGCCTACAAGGCAGCCTTTGTATGGAAAGAATTCTTCAACATCGAGACAGGTTTCAATAGTATCGAGAATAAGGCATTTGTTACTACCGACAGCTATTCCATCAATGGTCAGCGCACCAATAGCAACCATCGTGGTCTGACTATCCAGCGTACAAGCAATGGACAGACTCGTAAGGTCATTGTCCGCTGATATATCCAGAAAGTTATTTAATTTTCATTTAATACAAGTTAAGCGTATGAAAAGACCTAAAAGATTAATTAAAGCAATCATTGCAGCCTTTGCAATGACCTTGTTTGCACAGCCTGTGCAGGCACAGAGCAGAGTTGACGAGTTTGGCATCTTCGACCACATGTCGCTGGGCCTGACTCTGGGAACCACGGGTATCGGATTAGATCTGGCAGCCCCTGTGACCGACTATCTGCAGGTACGTGCCGGATACAATTTCTTCTCTGGAATCAAGTATTCTGAGGATGTGGATTACCGTGCCAAGGGCAAACCCACAAGAGGTAAGACTAAGGCCGAGGGAACGAACTACATGGGAACGGGTCATCTGTTGGTCGATGTGTATCCCTTCCCTGACTACACTTTCCATGCTACAGCCGGATTCTATATTGGTACCGATGAGGTTGTGAAACTGGAGAATACCAGCCCTGTGTTGGATTTCGACGAGGGCGAGGGTATCGTGATTGGCGATCACATCGTGGGCTTCGATCGAGACGGATATGCCCATGGCGCCATCAAGGTCAACAAGTTCCGTCCTTATGTCGGCATCGGCTTTGGGCGCAGTGTTCCTCGCAAGCGCTTTGGCGTGAGTGGCGACTTTGGTGTGCAGTTCTGGGGCAAGCCAAAAGTGTATGAGAAGCAGACTGGCATGGACCTCGAAGTGAAGAAAGAAGACCTGGGCGACGACAGCAACAAGTATTACGACGTGATATCTAAATTCTCGGTATGGCCTGTGGTGACACTCCGGCTGACATATAGAATTTTTTAATGGTAAAAGGTAAAAAAGTAAGAATATGATGAAGAAGATATTAATGATGATGGCCCTTGTGGCCACAGCCCTGTTCGTTGTCACTGCCTGCGACAAGAAGGATGACGACGACAATGGCGGCAATGGCGGCAATGAGGATAGTGGCATTGTAACTCTCACAGCTCCTCCTTATAAGAATGAGGCGAGGGTGCTGAACATCACTCAGAACAACAGCGATGGCATTAAGCAGTTGCGTTTGATGGAGAGTGGTGGTTATATGATCACTCGCCAGGCGAGCTCAGTACGTACCAGAGGTGGTTCAGGTGATGAGGACTATGAATTTGGCAAATTTACGTATAGTGGCGGTAAGTATGTGCTCGACAATGGCATGACCATCTCGGTCGAGCAGTCAGGCCAGAACGTCGAGGTGACTATTACGTGGAAGAACGGAACGTCTATCAAGACTACTGGTTCCATTGATTCTGGCGATGTCGTGACTGCAGGCATTTTCACCGATAACCTGTGCAGCCGCCCATGGAAAGTAGAACGTGTCATCGTCAGTGCCGAATTCGAAGGAAAGAAACTCGGCAAAGAGTTCAAAGGCCCCATTGATCTGGCAGAAGTCAAGGCATGGTATGAGAATAATTTCGGAACGCTCAAGGATCAGTTTGCTGCAAACACAATTGTTGAGGGCATCTATTTCGATTCTAAAGGCCTGTTCGCCATCAACTATCAGAACCGCAACGACGATGTGGGCGTATGGCGTTGGACAAACTTGAACAATGGTGATCTGGTTTACAACTGGTATGACAAGCAGAAGGCAATCTCGCTGTTTACAGGCAACGCTGCGGTAGAGTTCACGAAGAGTCCTGAGAGTTGCAAGCTGATACTCAAGGGCACTGTGAATGGCATCGCCTTCGAATTCGCATTCTACATGAAGTGAACTCAGAAGGGACGGATCTCAGGAACTCAGAAGGGACGGTTCTCAGTGAGTTCATGTTCTAAAAACAAGAAAAGACGCTGAGACGTTTGAGACGTTTGAGACGCTTTGAAGCATCAAATTAATTAAGAAGGGACCTCAATCGCGAGGCCCCTTTTTGAATAGTGATACAATGGGTCACAGGTACTTGTGTGTCACATCAGCGAGGTTATTTTTTACTTGTGGTCTGTATAATGAGACAGTATGCCCTGGATTTCCTCCATCGCTGACTTAGACAAACGTTAGCCCGAAAAACTATAAGAAAGGAGCGACATCGCTGCCGCTCCTGCTGAGTTTATTAATTTCCACCGTATTCGAGAGTAACTCCCATATGGTTCTTCGGGTTCTCCTTGTATGTAAAGCTTTCCGTTACATAGCCATATTCTCCACCCCAGAAGATCTCATGACTACCTTTGAATTCAGTAATCTTCAGAGTATTCTCATCGGTATCTCGCCAGAATACTTTATATAATTTGCCATTTGTATAATCACTTTCCAAGGCAATATGACTGACAGATAGAGTTTGCTCCATCGGTTTGCCTGTGCTACCTGCACCTGTGACATGATATTTCAAATCTGTGACTTCTGCAAATCCACTTTTAGTGAGTTTGAAGGTCGCATCAAATTCACCCTCACACTCAAAATAGGAACTAATCAGTTGACCAAAACTTGCCCTCCCTTTTACACGATAGCTATCTTTCGTCTTGGTTACACTAAAAGTCTTTGGATCATCCGTACCAAAGGATATAGACCAGTCTTTGTCTTTGATTGTTCCACGACCTGTATCATATGTTGTAGTAATAACACCATAGAAAGAGAATGATGTCAAATCAGTCCTCGGCTCGAACTCATCTTTTTTGGCATATCCCTCAAAAATGGGTATCTCCATCCCCAATACTTTCATAAAGACTGTAATATCGTAGTCGTCTTCACCATTAAGCGTGGCCTTAGTGGTTGTGGTGACATCTTTACCCTTGACCTCAGCCTTCAGCCAATTGCGCACATCATCGTCAAAGTTGAAATACTTCACAAGAGTCTTCGCATTCGTTTTGGAATCTACAGGCTTAAACTCTGCATAGTACTCGGTCAAATCATCGAGCACACTTTGCTGCGGATGATGTAGTGTCAACGTCACATTGTCACCGTCAAAGGCAAAAAAGTCCTTTTCGTCGATCTTGACCTGTGGACAGATAGGTATAGACGAGATTGGAACTGTCATCTCTGGAAGACTTGTTGAGGCCACATCAACGCCTATTGTTGTCAAATCCCAACCTACTTTTATGCCAATGGCCTGATTCAACATAAAACCTTCAAACTTATCAAATTTCCATTTATTTGCATAACTAAGTAGACGCTTGACATTTTCAACAGCGCTCGGTATTGTTCCTGAGGCATCTAAATCGTATGGCGTAAGCCAATCCTTCAAGGTGCCAGAGAAGGCGGCCATGTCGAGTTTACCACTGATGGTATTCTTCATAACAGCATTCACACGGCTACGTACAGCAAGTGTCTTTCCAAAAACGCCAATATTACCACCCATAGACAGGCCCCATGAGATGCCACCCTCAAACTTGGGACCAAAGGTGAACTTCAGGGCATCTGGCGCCTCAGGTTCGAGTTCACAGGTAGGCTTCATGCCAGCACCCTTCTGGTATATCACACCTGCATGAAGCGTTCGTTCGTAACTGATTGAAGCCTCCAGAACTATCTTTCCCTCGAGATTCACAACAAAATACATATCAATGCTCGGTGTAAGCAAAACAGGGCCAATAGGAATGGCACCGCAGACAAGCGTTAAGAGATGAAACTTCTTTTCTAATAATTTGGAAGACTCCAATTCAGTAGTTAGATCAGCACCAACCGTGACGTCAGCATCTATCTTTACACCGCAATAGCTCAACTCATAGTCTCCGAATTGGAATACATAACGAAGCAATAAGTCGATGCTCATTTTGGGCGTAAATTCAACACCTTTATCAATCTTTAAGCCAACCTCTGGCAGAATGAGTTCTAACGACTTGACGCCACTGGCACGGGTTTTGGCCCTCGTTTGGTATTTCAGCTCCTTACCGTCGGCACCGTAGACGTGCTCCACATAATTGCCAATCGGAATATATTGTTCTGGGATATCGATATCCTTGAAGGCATCCTTCAACTGTGCATCCTCATATACAATATCATAGCCTTTGCTACTTTCCTTTACCTCCTTAACTTTGGCCAAAAGACCATCTGGCAGTTGCTTGGTGGGCGTATTGAAGATCAGACACTGGCCCACTTCAGGTTTTCCTGCAGAAGTGGGTAGCGTCAGTTTGTGTCCTAATGTGTCAACACTACTCAATTGCTTTGTCGCAGCTTCAGGAATAATTACAGCATTCTTATTGAGATCATAAGTTATTTCCGATAGTGTAGGGATGTCCGAATCGGGAACAACTCCGCCACCACCCTTTTCATCATTGTCGTCACTCTTTGAGCACGAAACGGTAATCAATGCTGTCATGACTAAAATGGCCAACTTGAACAGCAAGTCTGAGGGTTTCATTTTTGTATTCATAATTGTTTTGTTTGTAGGTTATTGATTTATCACGCTACAAATATAGTAAAAATTTCGATTCGTCGACTCACAATTCAACACTTTCGACTCACAAAACGCGTTCTGTGAGTCGATTTTTTTGATTTTGAGCCCAAATGATGTAATTTTTTACTTGTGGTCTGTATAATGAGACAGTATGCCCTGGATTTCCTCCATCGCATCGCGCAGTTGACAAATCTCGTCGTTGTGCTTGATGTCAGGCATGTGGGTATCCAACTTTCCGTCAACGATGTCGTCAGCTACTTTCACCAATTCCTTCAATGGCTTGACAGCATTTCTCATGTAGAAATAGATCACAATCACCAAAAGCAGCAAAGGCAGCAGGACAAGCAGAAGCACGGTGATGCCATTGAGATAGCACAAGGTGTCAATAGCTTTACAAGGCACGACCGTCACCAATATCCATTGGGTGTACTTCACAGGCTTATAGAACAGAAAACATTCCTTGCCATTGACGAGGAACCTTTCTGGTTTCTTATTATCCTCGATACCATTCAGGATTTTGTTGATCAGGCCCTCAGTATTACTTCCATCACATGTGCCCAATTGAAGGAAGAAATTGTCTTTCATGATGCGGCTTCTGTCAGAATGGGTCATGTATTTGCCATCGCGGTTGATGATGAAGCTGTTTGATTTCATCTCAAACTTGCTGGCCATGAACATCTTATGTTTGTTGATCACAGAGTCGGCCTTGTCCAGCTTGCTGGTAAACCAATCCAACGAAACATCTGCTCCAAGCACCGCCACAATACGTCCTGCCTGGTCGTGAATGGGCACCATATAAGCCGATAGTGTCGTCCTCTCGTCATAGTGGTCATAGAACGGGGCTGACCACTGGGCCGAGTCGCTTTTGAGAACACTCAGGAACCAGTCGGCATGGAGATAGTCGCGACCTGTGTCGCTTTTGTCTTGCGAATGCACAGAGTCAGGATAGGCTGCGTCGCGCCAGGCGTAGGGACAATATTGCTGGCCTTTCTGTGGGTAGTAGTTTTCAATAAAGCTCACCCCACAGCTACGTACGCGCGTACCGCTTTTAACTATTCGCTCCATAGTCACCCTAAGGCTGTCAGGTTTATTCAACGAATGTTCCAGATAATAGAGATTGTTCGTCACAGCTACGTACACATCAGATATCACGCGTCGTGTGTACTCATTGGTGACGAGCATCTTATTATGGTAAATCTCTGAATAGAATTGGCGTGTGGCCCGTGTCTCCAGATAGAACAGGACATAGGATATGATAATGACAATGATCGTCGTCAAAATCAGAAACGTACCAGTAAGTCTTCTTACCAAAGATTTTCGTTTCTTTTCCATTTTTTCCCCCCTTTCTGCTGCAAATATAAGGAAAATATTAGAAAAATCCAAATTTTTAACTCACAAAACGCGTTTTGTTAGTCGATTTTCCTAAATTGTGAGTCGATGAATCAGATTTTTTCCTATATTTGCAGCATCATTATCAGTTTTTAACTATTAACATTATTCATTTTAATTTTTATCAATATGAAGAAACTACTACTTTTATGCATGTTGCTTATGTCGGGCATGAATATGATGGCTGATGACAAGCAGAAGCTTGATGCAACTACAATTTCAGAGATTACCTTCGATGGTGACAATGTGATTATTCTGTTCACTAACGGGAAGACGCAGACGTTTGACATGGGCGCTACGGAAGAACCCATTACTATCGACTTCTCGAATGTGCTTGGTATGGACGAACGCCTGCAGATCACTCAGGCGCTGGGGCTGGAAGGCCAACAAGTTTATGACCTGAAAGGCCGTAAGGCTGGCAAGAGTGCCGCTGCCCTGAAGAAAGGCGTGTATGTGATTAAAGGCAAGAAAGTGATTATTAAATAAAAATGGAGGAACAGATTATGAAACATCTATACTTGACAATACTCTTCCTGTTGGGAGGAATGACTTGCGCAATGGCTCAGAAGGACCACTCGGTGGCCAAGGACACCCAGAAGAATCAGGTGCAGCTGACCCTGACCGACGGTGCTGAGAAATACTACAATACCGACGATGTGCAGAAAATCAAATTCGAGGAGAAGCAGGTGAAAGTCGTCCAGACGGCTGGCGACGATGTGTACGACAATAAGGTGCAGGACATCGCCTTCTTCAAGGCTGAGAAACCTGCAGGCCTGACGAAGGCAGACCTGGTTGGCACCTGGGAAGCGAAAGCCCTGGCAGAAGGTGAAGAATCCTTCTACATCACTTTTACAGAGGATGAGGTGACGATTGGAGATCTAGGCGGGGAGTTTATCGTGCCTTATACCTTTGAGGATGGCGTTCTGACCTATACAGTGCCTTCTATGTGGGGGGATGATCCTTATACAGAAACCAAGCAAGTTACTCTCTTGTACGACAAGTCTGTTCTGGTGCTGAAGAGCCAGCCTTATGAAGATAGTGATATAGAGGAGGCCGAAGTCTATATCAAGAAAGGCAGCAATCCCGACACCTCCGATGCTAATCTCGACGGAAAGTGGTTCTGCTATCATAGGGGCAGCAAGGACGAGGTACGTTGCGGCCTTTTGATCAATGGCGACAAGGCCGAGTTTATTATCGGTGCATGGGCAACGCGTATGGTAGGCCCTTATACTTATGAAAATGGCGTTTTATCTTTGCACCCGACGGAATATTACTTTGGTCGGGATCGTGATGATTGGGGCTATGGACGTATTGATCCAGCTACGTTGGAGTGTTCAAATTGGGAGAAAGTCTCTAAAAATCCTGGATTAATTGAAGAACTTACAGGTGGTGGTGGAGCCTACCCGGAGACCTTCATGTTCATACTTAACGGCGACGAGGCTTATAGCTGGTATGCCAACATGCCCTGCCTTTATTACAAACAATGACAAGACCATAAAGGTTGTGATCTTATTTTTTAAAGAATGGATAATGACGAAGAAAGCAATTCTATTAATATGTTTGCTTGCATGCTCTATTGGCATGCAAGCAGCAGACAGGCAGAACACGCTCTTTGTGCTGACAAAGGGCAATGTGCTGCACCAGTTCGTCTTAGCCGACAAACCCAAGGTGACTTTCGAGGGCACCAGCCTCAAGGTCACATGTGAGAACAATGCATCAGCATCGTACACCTTTAACTTGTCGGATGTGATCCGTTTCGCCTACGATGCGAAGTCAGCCACAGGTATCGACGAGATCCAGGATGAGCCAGCCGGCATCTCGCAGGAGGGCGACGTGCTTGTGATCAGTCAGGTGAAGGCAGGCGCTACGGTGAGTGTCTTTGCCCTCGACGGCAAACTGGTGCGCCAGCTGAAGCCCCAACGCTCAGGCACCTATCGTCTGAATCTCTCTGAACTGCCCTCTGGGCTGTATATCGTCAAGGCCGATAATACCACCTATAAGATTACGAAGCCATGAAACGTTACATCGCTATATTAGTGGCAGTGCTGGCCATGTTCAGCGTTCTGCCCATGAGAGCCCAGCAGACGCAGGATGCACTCTATATCTTCCGCAATGATGGTGGCTTCAATGCCTTCTTTTATGACGACATCGACCATATCGAATACAGTAAGATCGACACGCTTGGCGTGGAGCAGGCCGACTATGTAGTTCAGGAGGTATGGGCTCTTGATACGGTTTATCGTATCCCCATCAGTGCCATCGACTCTGTGGCCTTTGTCACGCCAGAGAAGAAAATCAAGGCCGACGTGTTCTGTCCGGATAAGTCAATCGCCAACTACATCGTGGCTTCCGACACCATCAACTGGATCCGTCTGGCTTCGAACACGCCAACTGCGATGATTCCGAAGGTAGGTGATAAACTGCTTATTGAAGAGGAAAGCAAATACATTCCTGATGGTTTTGTGGGTTTGGTGACTTCTGTAGAGAATGGTAACAACGGCTATACCATTATGACAGGCGGACTGAATGTGAGGGATGTCTACGATCGGTTAGTACTCAAGGCTGCTGCTGCCTCTCCTCTTCAGTCAGGTCAGGCCCGCCGAAGGGGACTTTTCGATGGTACGGAGATGAGTTATACGACGGAAGACCCTATTGAATTACCAGCGTTGAGTGGCTCAATCTCTATTCAGGGTTCCAGAGTATTATATGATGAGCATGATGTCAGTCTAACTGCCGATGGTGCTGGATCACTCAGTTTTAGCGCGGCTCCTCGTATAGAATACCGTGGATTTGTTTTCTTTGACCTAGAAGAAGGTCTTAAACAGGATCATCATATAACACTTTACAATACAGCATCGTGGAATTTCTCATTATCGGGCTCTTTGACTGGTAATGTGGATATTCCTCTAATAGGTATGCCTGAGAAAAACCTCTCAGGTGGATTGAAACTTGCAGTCAGTTGTGGATTGTTTATTAACGCACAGGTAACAGGTATTACAGTCGAGGCAGGTTGGAAGGGAGAATACATTGCTAAAAGCCTCATAACGCATCAGGTAGACCCTCCATTTATATTTCAGTCATCTAAACCTAATTGCAATTCTGGTCTCACAGTCCTAAAAGACACGATGACCATATCAGGCTCTATGCAAGGCAAGTATGCTTTTAGTGCTGGTGTATATGCAAAGGCTGAGGTGTCATCCAAACTGCCGTTTGATAAGAATAATAAAGAAATCAAAGATAAAATAGGCGCTCGCGCTGAGGTGGGAGGACGTCTGAATTTCGAGGCACCCGTATGGACGTATGACATCATTTCAGACCTGGTCTCCACTCAAAGCCTTTATCAGCTGCTGAACAAGGACACCAATATTTCTGCTACACTCTATGGCAAAATATCGCTATATCTCCAGATTGACGATTGGGTTCCGAGTTTCAATCCAGAACTTTCATTACCCCCAGCCCATCTATATGGTCTTGTGCCCGACATCAGCGATATCAGTGTAAGCTATGATGATCCGAAGCGTCCTTATCGCCATAAATTTACCTCGCCAATCCGACGTGATGTGCTGTTCGGCGTTCCCACCGGCTTCGTCGTATTAGATCAGGATGATAAAGTGATTGACGACTGGGGCGAAGGTTACTTCTTCCGAGAGGCTAATCAGAAAAGTTATGACCATATTTTCACAACCCTTGACCCCATCAAGGATGACAACAAGTCCTATACAGTCTATCCATATATCAAATATCTGGGTAACCAGCTTCTTGTTGACAAGAGTACCGATGTTACGGTCGATCCTGCGCGTATCGATATTGACAAACGGGTATTGCATGTGGGCAGTGAGTTGGGCAGTGAGACCATTGATGTTCAACCCAATATGGCGAATGTCGTGTGTACGCCTTCTGCCAAGTGGCTCACCTGCAATTGGCTAGATCACAAGAATCAGTTGTCTGTATTCTGGGAGGCATTGCCTCAGGGCGTGAAGGAACGCAGGGCGATAATCCTTATTGAAGGTAAGAACAGTAAGACCAACGAACTGATCATTGAGGATAGTGTCGTGGTGAACCAATGGGTGGCCTATGCCGACGTCACACCGTCGAAGATGAACTTTGAGGTGAAAGGCGGTACGCAGACTGCTACTATTACGGCTACCAATATCTCCGACTATAAGGTTGTCACAGATCTGTCGTGGGTTCATCCTACGCTGAAGGATAATGTCATCACTGTGATTGTCGACGAGAACAAGGAAGCGGATGCACGAGGGGCTTCCAATGCAGTGACACTCGAAGGTAATTTGCCTAATGGTGAATCTGTATCCATGCCTGTCATCTACGTTGAGCAGGCAGGAACTGGAACTGCTCCGAATCCGAATACCCCAGAATGGCCAAGGAAAGAACTTATGGATAAGCTGAAGGCAGCAGGAATGCCTATCTACGAAGGCGATGATCCTCCAATCATAGAGGGCACTTTTGAGTTGTCACCTATTGTATTTGTGAACGTCACTAACGACAGAGAACAACCCGCTTGGTATTTACAGTTTGCTAACCAGAATGGTGGCCTGATAGCTTATAATCAGTGTCAGGTTGATAAAGATGCAAGCGGAAAAATCACAGGTTCCATATATCTGGGAGAAGAAGGCCTACCTGCCGCTATCATTGGTAACGAAAATAAATTCACTGTCTGTTGTCCGTTTACATCTAATAAAGGGACAATTCGCCAGGCTTATATCGTTTCAGGTGAAGTAGGCAATGGTGCCATCAATAATCTATATAGAGGTTATGTGTTTTATGATCTGTCAGACGAAGTCATCGTAACTAAGGATGGCGATGCGGTTAGTCCTCAGACAACATGGCCATTGGATTATTAACACAAGGGTCAGGCACTTCTGTGCCATTTACAAGAAAAGACGCTGAGACGTTTGAGACGTTTGAGACGCTCTGAAGCAAGATAATAATTAAGAAGGGACCTCAATGGCGAGGCCCCTTCTTGGTTAGAGCGGATGTGAAGCGGCAGCGATGTTGCTCCTGTATTTATGGGTGAAATGTTAAAAAACGACTCACAAAACGCGTTTTGTTAGTCGATTTTCCTAAATTGTGAGTCGATGAATCAGATTTTTTTCCTATATTTGTAGCGAAAATGATCAATAATCAACAAGATAAACGCTTATGAAACAACGATTACTACTTCTATCGCTTCTGTTCTGCTTTGCAGCTACGGCGACGTGGGCACAGACGGCAACCAAACGGCTCGTGTTATGGCAGAAGTCGGGTGAAAAGGTCTATTTTGACCTGAACGATATGCCTGAGACCACATTCGAAAACGGGCTGTTTGTCATTAAGACGAACAACGCCACTTTCCAGTATCAGATGGATAATGTCCTACGCTATACCTTTGAAGGCGTAGGCAACACGGGTATCAGCCTGCTGCCCTCCGAGCGCAGCATCAGCCTGTCGAAGGAAGGTGACGAGGTCACGATGAGAAACCTACGTGCAGGGACTGTAGTTACTATTTATGCTGCCAACGGTACGATTCTCGAGACGAAGCATGTAACGGATAATCAGCCGCTCACCCTCTCTGTCGCCCAGCGTCCTGCTGGTGTGTATATCGTGAAAGCCGGAAGTGAAACAATTAAACTCCTGAAGCAATGAGACAACTAAGATATTTTGCCAGCCTCGCCATCATGTTGCTGGCCGCTCTGCCCATGCAGGCGCAGACAGAGAACCAGGCCTTCTATATCTATCAGAACGATGGTCACTTCGACGGATTTTTCTACGATGAAATCGAGAAGATGTCGTTCTCGTTCCTTGATACCCTTGGTGTGGAGCACGACGAAATCGTGAGTCAGGAGATCGTCACTGCCGACTCTGTCTATCGCATCATGCTTTCCGCCATCGACTCTATTGGTTTCGTGCAGCCGGAGATGAAATACAATCCTCAGGTGCATATTAAGGGGCAAGACCCGGAATGGGGCGATTTCCGAAATATATGGTACTTACCCTATGAGGATGGAGAGATTATTGTATTCTCGCTTGAATATACGAACTTGGAACCACATGTTGGGGATGTATTCGTCGACTTCGATATAGAAGGGGGCGGACAGAATGGCTGGAGTGCCAAAATTGACAAGCTTACTTACGATTATCCAGGATTTGAAGGTCTTCTGGTAGGTGTCTGCAAACCAATTGACGACATTACGGATATCCTTCAGCAATTCGTTGCTGTTGAGGAATATGGTTATGACGACGAAGGTACGATGGTGCGTCGTCGTGTGGCTGGTCGTCCTGATCTGACTGTAGGGAATTGGAATTATCCTAAGAAAGCCTCAAGAAGAGCAGAAGGACAGTGGGAGGGCGATCTCTTCAACTTTTCAATAAATGCACATATACCCATTTATTATTCCGGCGACCTGAGCATTTCTGTAGATCCTTCCATTCAAGGTAAACTTCATCTCAAGACGACCTGGAACCTGTCGCTCTTTGGCAGCAAGTACATCTGTATTCATTCTAAGCTAAATTTCGGCATAGGTGCTGGCTTTACGGTAGACGGAAAGATCAAAGATTTTTTCCCTGGAGGTATCGGCGGATTGTTAGGTGGCGTACCCATACCTGCAACCTGTCCGCTTATCTTGCTCGATATTGCTCCCGATGCTTTTCTGCGAGGCGAGGCCCATGTTAATTTAAAATTGACCTTACCCCAACTTAATGGGGCGATGTGGACGAAGCTGGAAATCAACGACTGGGTGCCCAGCTTATCTATGGGCTTTGGCAATTCCGATGACAATAGCAAGTTTGAGACTTTTGACAATGAAGGATCAGGGGTCAAAATGTCGCTTAATGGCTTCGTACAGACAGGGATGCTCTTCCCCATGAAATTCAAGAGTCTGCCAGTACTGAAGAAACTCTTTGACTCGGAGATTGGCGGACAGTGGTTCGTCGGACCGAAACTGGGAGCCGATTTCACACTCGACCTGACCACGATGCCTTGGCACGACACAGCTTTTTATACTCAGTTGAAGAATATTACCGGACAGATACACATGCTCGATGCCGACTTTGAAGTGAAGGGTACGGTCAAAACAGCATTTAGTGGCAAGAAGGAGGTGACACTGGCCGATGGCAGTTTCAGCATCTTCCCACCTTTTGATGCAAGTTTTGTGCCGGAATTTGATGATGCAATCGATTATGAAAGCAAGATGCTTGATGGTGGGGAAATACGCGACTGTCGTGTCATTTCTTTCAAACCAAAGGGATATGTCATCATGCCCATTGATGTTGGTGTGGCATTGTTCGATGTAAAGGAGGACGGCACGATTAACTACGAAGATGGAAATCAAGGCGTACCAAGGTCATATTACCACCTAGCAGAGCTTTTAGGCCAGGAATTGGATAAGAGCCTGTGGCCGAAGTATGAAATTCCATATCTTATAGGTAAGAGTACAGGCGATCTTGGTGAAAAAAAGAGAGCTGTGCCATATGTCTCCTTAGCTGGACGTTATTTCTACGCTCCCAAATCTTATGATTTCAACACTGAACCAATGTACGAGGCGAGTAGCCATGTATGGGAAATAAATTGGGATGGAACTATTATGACTCCAGTTATTTTGACGGGATATATTGATAAAATAGAAGGGAATATTCCTACTTATTATGAGAATCCATACTACTATAATCGAGAATTCGAAGCTAGACCGCCATATTATTTGAAATTCCGTGGACCTGATCCGTTGGATCAAGCCAAGAATTCTTTCACGGCTGAAATCGACCTGACGGATTTTGAGGATCATAAGTTCCCGACGAACTACCATCCTCTTGACACCCTAAAATATGGATATGTCTTTGTTCTTCGAAAATATCTTGAAGAAACTCATTTCCATATTTTGCCATTCGACATGCAGACTTTAGTGATGCCGTGTCCCAAGGATCCTGTTCTCACCCAAATAGACATATCAGCTCAGCCATATACGGCTACAGAAGATCCATATTGGGCAACGGGAAAAACAAATTTTCAAACAAATAATCCCAATGCTACCATAGCACGATTAGAGCGGTCTGAAACCTATCCCGATGGTGGTTGGCATGTGACGATAGATCATGATTCGGGAAACGTAAAGTTATCTGCTTCATTTGACATCGTTTGTTCTGAGAAATCAAACTACTTTGAAATTAAAAATGATCAGCTATCCTATTCATACTCCTATTCGAGTGAAGACACAGAAGCAAAAACTTCCGTTAGCGGTTCATTCAGCGAAATCAGTGGTAAGAGTATATATGGACGGTTAGACGAAACCTTCTCTTTACAAGTTAAAATGCGGGGAACATATTATGAGAAGTATAAGGATAATAAGCCTATGACTCTCTCTCCTCTATTTAAGATAGACATAGCTTTCTCATACAAATAATAATTGTGAGTCGATGTTTCAAAAATATTTCTTATATTTGTAGCCAAATAGTTACTAAAAACCCAGATGTATGAAACAATTTATCCTATTACTGGCACTCGTGTTCCTGCCTGCAATGGTGTGGGCTAAGGGTGTGGGCAGCGATGAGGCACTGCGGATAGCAGAGCACTTCTTTACCCAAATGCCGTCATCTGCTAAGACTGATGCACGACGTGCTGCAAAGACAGACGTGATGAGGGTGGCTTATACCTCGCTTCGAGAGAGGGATGAGGTTGCGCTCTATGTGATTAACCGTGGCGATGATGGTGGATTTGTAATCGTCTCAGCTACTGACGACACCGACCGCCCTATTCTTGGTTGGAGCGATCATGGCGCTTTCGATTATGACAAGGCCCCTATCCAACTCAAGGATATGCTGGAGGCTTATAGCCATGCGGGCCAGCAGCGGACAGCAAACGAGAGTTCTTCTGCTTCCAACCTAATAGAACTGGTAGATGGACGTACGGCATTTTATGTCAATGACGGCGCAGGACAGGTGCTGAGATACGTCATTCCTAAGCCTCAGAAGCGAGCAGTCCAGCGTAGGGTGGAGTCTGTGCCTAACATTATAGTGCAGCCTTTGGTGAAAGTCCAGTGGGATCAGGTTGGTGTGTATGCCAAATATGTAGATCCCTACTTTGACAGTTTTGCTGGTGTAGCTGCAGGTTGTGTACCAGCGGCAATGGCTCAGGTGATGAAATTCTGGGAATTTCCAGCTCGTGGACGCGGTTTCCATATGCACAATATTCTCGAAGTGCCTAGCGATATTGACCTTGACCGATTGGCACTGGATTATGCGATGGGCAGAAGCGACGAATTGAAAAGTGTTGTTGAGCAGTATTCGCATCCTTATAATGTGAATTATGGTGAGTCTGTTTATCAATGGAAAAACATGGGTGGAACCAGCCCCACAACCGATGAAGAATGTGACAATGTGGCCAAGCTAATCTTCGATTGTCATTCGGCATGTTCTCCAGCAAAGATGCCAAATGGTCGTGGAACAGGTTCTGGTATTGGTGTAGCTGCTGAATCTATGGTGCGCTATTTTGGTTATAGCCCGGATATGCAACTCATTGAGTGTAAAGGCAATGAAGACCTGATGCGACAGGAACTTGATGCTGGGCGTCCCATCTTGGTGGAAGGTGACCCTAATCCAGGTTTTAAAAATGACGGCCATGCCTTTGTCTGCGATGGCTATGCAGAGAATGACTACTTCCATTTTAATTTCGGATGGAGTGGCAGTGGTGACGGTTGGTATCAATTGACTAGTGTACAGCCTGTGACGTCAGACTTTAGTGGGCGTCAGACGGCTTATATCGGTATCCAGCCATCACTGGTTGCAGTTGAAGATGGTCAGGCCTTTATCAATGTGACACCTGAAGGAATGGGTGTCGTTGTGGGTGGTTATGGCGATGTGACGGTCCCTGCAACGGTAGTGAAGGATGGCCAGTCTTATCCCGTTATGAAGGTCAAATCACGAGCCTTTTATGTGCCAACTTCATCATATGATACGTTTTTTGAGCAACATAAGAGGGAGGAGTTGTCTCGCATCACGCTCCCAGAAAGCATTACTGAGATCGGCTCTAATGCTTTCCCAAGCCACTATCTTACTGAGGTGAATCTGCCCAGCAGCATCCGAAGGATAGGTGTTGATGCTTTTGCATACAGTTCAGATTTGCAGAAGGTAAGTATCCCTAGTATCGAGGCGTGGCTCAACATCGACTTTGAATCAAAAACGCTGGAAAACGGCTTTGTCCAGTACTTCTCCAATCCCATTTGGAGTAACGACAAAACCCATAAAACACGCCTCTACTTTGGAGGTGAGGAGGTGACCGACCTCGTTATTCCAGCCAGTATCAAGGAGGTCAGGCCCGGCGTCTTCGCTTGTTATCAGTTCTTTAACTCTGTGACCATAGAGGAGGGTGTGGAGAAAATCGGTGCTGGTGCCTTTGATCGTGTGCCACTGAAGGAGATAAACATCGCCTCTACTGTCAAGGAGATAGGTGCTAAGGCTTTCTACCAGCACCAGGCTTCTACCATAAAGATTTCTGCTAACCTGGCCCGCATAGGCAGCGAGGCACTGAGTGGCGATATGATTGCAGAGTATATTGTAGATGAAAATAATCCTACGTATAGTGCCTATCAGGGTATCCTCTACGACAAGGCTCGTCGTACCCTTGTTCACTGTCCTAATTATCGTCCTGGATTCAGAGAAGACAAATATCGCAGTGCGGTAGGTATTCCCTCATCGGTGACCACTATCCGTGCTCACTCTTTTGGCGAGGTTCTGAGAAAACTGACGTTGCCGCCTTCTGTCCGAAATATAGAAGACGAAGCATTTATCAATGCTGACAACCTCAAGGATATCTATGTTTATACCCAGCAGCCGTTGCCTATTACGACTTCTACATTCAGTTCCAGTCTGACATCAATGTGGAACAAGGCCACGGTCCATGTACCTGCGGGGGCTGGCGATGCCTACAGGGCCGCATCCGTATGGCAAGATATGGAGATTGTTGAAGATCAGACCGCAGGAAGTCTGCCACCTGAACACTATGACTATGCCACTGATTACAATGCCATTGAGATGATCTATCCTGGTGAGCGGGATGGCGTGACAGTTTCTATGTATTGCTACGTCCTTTTCGACTCACAACCAGTGATAACCTATTCAGGCTCATCATTACTTATCACCTCAAACACGGATCGTTATGTCTTCGAGAAGGATCAATACTTGAGTTCGTGGTCTATGATGCGCTTCGCCCACTACGATGTTCCTACAGGTATTGAAGAAGTAAAGGCTGGCGAGAGGCGCGTTGTTATACGTACGGTTGGTGATCAACTCGTTATCAGTGGCCTTGATGCCAATACGCAAGTTATGCTCTACGGTATCGAAGGTCGCCTCCTCGCTTCTGCTAAAGCCTCGGCAAATGGGGATATTAGTATGACTATCCCAGCCTCGAACATCATTGTTGTCAAGGCTGGCAACCAATCATTTAAGATTCACACAAAAAAATAGGATTGTATGAAGAAGTTGTTTTTTCTCATGGCTCTGCTGCTGACGGTCTGTGGCACAGTCCATGCTCAATATATGCTGAAGGTGCAGTTGAAGGACGGCTCTCACGAGTTGTTTGAGATAGATTGTACAGACAATGTGAATTGGGAACAGGATTGGCGTGATCCTGACAGAGTGTTTATGATGGTTGAGGGTCGCCAGGTGGGAACCCAGAGCCGCTCTGGCATAGGCTATCCCACCAGTATGATTGAGGAGGTGACTATTGTGGGCAGAGAACCCGTTGCTCCTGGCGAAGAGCCGAGTACCTATGAGGTTGATGAACAGACATTGTCGGTCAATACGGTCAACTACAGCATTGAGTTCGGCCCTTGTGTCATCGATGGAAAGAAGACGCTGACCGTCAACCGTATTGACAATCCTAAGGCACCTGAGGATCTGGAGGATGGCGTGACCTATATGAACGCTTATGATTTTGACCTTGAAGGCATCCACGACCTCAAGGGTGTTGTAGAAATCCGTTTCCCTGCAAGTAAACGCTGTTATGCTGCCTACCTCAATGAGGAAACTGGCGAATGGGATCCTGTGCTCAGTTACTATGATAGCGCGACGAGTGAAATGGTCATCATTTCTGATCATCTTTCTACTTTTACGGTCTTCGACGTAAAGAACGAACATACGCGTACAGCTTACCTGAAATACAATGCCTTTGATCCGGAGACACCTGCGGATATGGAGAAGGTTATAGAGACACTTGCCAAGATTGCGGAGAGTGACGATCCTACCTACGCTGCCATTGAAGCCTATGCTAATAATGAATATTTCTGGTTTGGCATAGGGGTGACCATAGGCTCGCCAGTGTTGGTAACGCTTGGCATCGATTCAAAGATTGTCGAACGTTATTCCAACCTCGTTGGTAAAATCGGTACGGCGTGGTCTATTTTGCAGTTCGCAAATACACTACGCTCTGACAACGAAACGGCTAAGGCTGTTGGTGCCACCAAACTGGCCTTTGATTTGGTTTTGAAACCTGCCCTTGAAAAAAAACTCTATGCTGGAAATTTCCTCTTTCCTGCCTGTATGACAGCTATAGCTGTCTTGGAGTTTGAGATCAACTGGTTTGGAACAACGGTTCATGAGGCGGCAACAACGCTCTACGAAGATGCTTACAAAAGGTATTTTAGGCCCAATAGCGGGTATCCTTCAAAGAGTGGTTATGGCTATCGTAATGCTGAGCAGTGGTATGAACTTATCAATGGATTCTTTACTGACAGAGATCTTGTTCCAAGCGATATGACGGAAGGAATAGAGAAACTTGTAACGGAATACGTTAATCAGCCGTGGAATGATACCGATGGCTTTACTTGGGCCATATCAGATAGTCGAGGTTGGTGGCCTTTCTGGGTGGAAATCTCTGATAATGATCGGAGGGTGATAGCCGAAAACCATCGTAAGGAACTCTATACAGGAATGCTGAAGAGTGTTATCCAGAACATCAATCGTAAATATCTCTGCAAGACCAAGGCAAAGTATGATGAGGTATACGGTGAATACGTAAAGATGATGAATAAGGTCGTAAACCTGAAGTTCAAAGACTCCTCCGTGGGTGAAGGGGAAAAGAGTAAGTTTGCGGGCTGTAAGATTAGGTTTGCCCAAATGCCCTCTACAATTCTCGACCCAGAGAAATGGGAATGTGTTATCGCGGATAATGGCGATGCTTTGATGCAATTCCGCTTGTATCCATACCTTTCTGAGCGCTTTAAGCCCGAACTGGAGGTCGTCGATGAAAATGATGGCATTGTGGGTAATATCGACATCGAAGGTATTAAAGATGTCGGCAAGAATTACGAGGCGGTCTTCGACCTTTCTAATGAGGAAGATATGGCTCTTGAGGACAAGTGGATCATCACTTTGGACCCTGTAGAGCCATGGGTTGGAACGCCTTCTGCTAGTGGACTTGTGCCCTGGGGACATATTGTTTTCCCTCCTGACAGTAAAGTGTTTGAAAAGGAAGCCAGAGGCGTCGTTCCTGGTGATGTTTTCAACATTTACGAAGGTATTGTTGAGGCATTCGCAAAACGTACTTTAAGCTTCGATGAGGAAGGAAACTTTACCCTTCAGAACCAAGGCCTTACCATGTCAGGTCATTTCAACGCCCGAACAGGTCTTGGCACTGGAAAGTTTACGCTAAAGGCCAACTCGCATGGCTTTGGCTTCGTTACTGAGAATCAGGCTTTTGATGATTGGTTTGCAGGTACCGTTGCATTTAATGAAGGAAAAGACTACGTAGCGAAATATTGGACCAACATGAAAGAGTTTGATGCAGATTATTCCGTTTCAGGTACTCTTGATATTCAGTATTCTGACTTGGTAAAACGCTATTCTGTCCATCTGGATGGCATTGGTACTTTTAACTTCAACGGAAAGTTCTATGCCTGCGGAAATGATTACTATTGGGAAACCGTTGATGGAAAAATTGTCTTTAAATACCACTCCAAAAATATGGATCTTGACACTATGTATATCAACGATGGTACCATTACCTTTAGCCCTACATTGATTTTTGAGTGAACTCAGAAGGGACGGTTCTTGCGTCCCTTAGGTAGCAAGCGAGCAAAGCTCGAGCGCTCAGTGAGTTCATGTTCTAAAAACAAGAAAAGACGCTGAGACGTTTGAGACGTTTGAGACGCTTTGAAGCAAGATAATAATTAAGAAGGGACCTCATGGCGAGGCCCCTTCTTGGTTAGAGTGGATATGTGGAGGATATATCGTGTATGACCGTTTCTTTGGCATGTGGCTCAGAGAGCGTGTAGAGGGCCTTTTCTAAAGAAAACGACTCACAAAACGCGTTTTGTTAGTAGATTTTGTTGAATTGTGAGTCGATGAATCGGATTTTTTTTGTATCTTTGGGGCGTGAATTATTATTTGTTCGCTAACTTGACAAATCAATATCTAAACAAAACGATTATGAATAAACGTATTAAATTGTTAGACACGCTATTGACATTGGCCATCATGGTCATGATGGCGCTGGTTTCCGTCTCGTGTTCTAAAGACAGCGATAGTCCTGAACCCGATTTGAAACCGGGCGATGTGGTAACCGACTTTAAGAAGGTGACGCAGTATGGTAACTCTAGGCAGTTCCAGACAGACCTTGACGCCTTAGTCACGTATGCCTTTGATATTCGTGCTGTGCGTTGGGCATACTATAAATTGGCCTCAAAGGGCGGTGAAGAGCCCTTCTCAGCGACTCCAAACGACATTGAAAACAATAAAAAGTGCATATCCAGTACTGAAGAGCTTTACAATATGATTGACCAGATTGTTGAAAGGGCTGACCAGTATGAGGAGGCTTTGCAACGTTTGGAAGACTCAGATGTACTGACCCGTCCTACCGCTGCCACACGTGGTTACCTGAGTGATGCATGGGACTTCATGACGAGTTGTAAGAAAACGCAGACAATGGGCCGTAAGTCAGTCGTCACTATCATGCGTGAATTGGGTTGGACCTCTGATGCCAGGAAATTGAAAGAAATCTACGATGGGCTGCCATCCAATTTGAAGCGTGGTTATAGCAATTCCAGCGACTTCTGGCATGCCTTCAGCAAGGGAACTCTCGACAGCCGTGCTAACCAGATATTCGTTAATGTCTACAACTATGCCGATCCGGAATTTGGTGATAAGGCACGCGATCTGGGCATTACCCCAGGCAAGAACATCACTGTGGCTGGTGCAGAACTTATCGAAAAAGGTGCTGCTCTTGTCATCGATGCCAGTCCGCTGAGCACCCAACTGGGTTATGGTAAGGATCTTTTCGGAGCTGCGCAGGCTACAGAGAATCTGGTCAGGAAGGGCGAGGTGAAAGAATTCATGCAGAATGTCGCCAGCAATCTCATCAACTATGGTCGCGATGCAGAAAAACTAGTCGATAAGATGCGAGGGCTAGATATTATCTACTGGGATGCTGCCGATCAGTTTTGGGATAACTTTGGAAAGGATGCCTCTACAGTCTTTCTCAACGACATTGTTTTCGGCCAGAAGGAAGATGATCTTGGCGAGTTGATACCCAATATGGTGCGTACCCATGACAAGAATGGCAAGGAGATTAATATTCTGGTAATGGTCGATACGCAAAGCGGGAAGACCATTATCGGTTATGCGTTCGACGAGAACGGCAATATCATTGCTAACCCTGAATATCCAGGAACGAAGCAAATCACTGTTGTGAACAAGAATACTGGTAAGCGTGTGACCAAAACAGTCACTGTCCCTAAAGACAAAGAGACTGATGTTGAGGTCGACCTGGCGTTTGACGAGGAACAATTGGATGAGAATCCTAAGGACGGCTATATCGAAATGCGTCCGAAGTCACTAGGCGATGAGGGCACAGGTGGCAGTTACAAGGCGTTGATTGTCACAAATTACCTCTATTACACTTGTAAAACAGACGATGACTGGGTATCAGCCAGCATTGCAAGCGACATGAACTATCTTTATGTGAAGTTGGCAAAGAACGAAACAGGACAGGAAAGAAAGGGAAAAGTAACCGTTTCTGCTACAGACTCAAAAGGTAAAGTGCTTAAGTCTACCGTGCTTAGTGTTGTACAGACCCTCCCAGAACCTACCGAATATTGGGTGAGTGCTACTCCTTCTTCGCTTGTGTTTGATGCAAAAGGCGGCACTTTGGAGACAGCGATAGACCATTCTTATGAATTCAACCATCTTGACATTGATTGGAGTGATGAACTCAATGGTTGGGTGAAGATTTCATGGAAAGAATCAGCTACAGGATGGAATGTGGTAGTGGAAGCCGATCCCAATACGACCGATAGTGAGCGTTCTGGTACTATCACTGTTTATGCTGGTTCTAGTGATGAAGCTATCCAAAAAGCTAAAAATGGTAATGTGGATCCAGAACTTGTAGCAATGACCACTATTGTTGTAAAGCAGGCTGCACCTGAAGCTATAGACTATGCACAGGCTATCATTGGCAAATGGTATAATGCTCATATCAGTGCAGGATCTGATGATATTGATAATGTCATCGGTTTTGAATTCACAAAGGATGGTAAATACACATGGTTCGATTATGATGTAAACCGAAAAGCAGGAACCAATAATTTGAAGAGAACAGCCGATTCCAGTGACCAGTATGTATCAGGCACTTATTCAGTCAGCGGCAACAAGATTACATTCAAGCGTAGTTCAGGTGGTGGCTATGCGTGGGAAGGTGGATATACTTGGGGGTATAATACACCAACCACTTATGTCATTGAGTTTGAAGATGGAAAGGATGTTGAACTGAAAAAAGGAGATATATTGAAATATAACGATAAGATACTGCGATTGAAGGATACTGACGGTACTGTTGTCAGTTCCTATAACTGGCCATATTACCGTGATATATGGTTGTTGGAAGAATTCACGCCTAAGACGAACATCAAGAAGGTTTCTTTCGGTTTCAATTGCTATTACAATGAAAATAGTGATGAAAGGTTTTTCGAAGACATAGATTTCCCTAAAGAAAGTTTGAGCGTATCAGCATCAGGAGGTAGCTTTAGTGTCTCAGGATCCTTTAAAAAGAACTATTCGTCTTATGAAACCAAAGGAGAATACAATTACACAATCTCGTTTGACGCTAGCTATGATGATCAGGGTTTCTCCGTTATTAAAAATCTTAAGGTTACATGCGCTCAAAAAATCACAGAAGGTTCTTCAAAAGGAACAACCATGTCATATACTTTAACAGCTTCTAATTTGCCATTTACCTCTAGTAGATCTACTAGAGCTCATTGGGGAGGTATTGAAAAGAATACAGGTCAGCTAATCAAAAGCTGGGATTATACAAGTCATCAATATTATCAAGACAAAGACGAAGGAACTTTCTCGCGTTCATACAAGAAAAATGATAAGAATTCAGTAGATGTATATATAGATTGGGAATGAACTCAGAAGGGACGGTTCTTGCGTCCCTTAGGTAGCAAGCGAGCAAAGCTCGAGCGCTCAGTGAGTTCATGTTCTAAAAACAAGAAAAGACGCTGAGACGTTTGAGACGTTTGAGACGCTTGAAGCAAGATAATAATTTAGAAGGGACCTC
>JAEEGH010006224.1_pt1 | contig 29343 bp, 34 predicted proteins | sample 9134181 | NCBI WGS metagenome assembly JAEEGH01 (sample SAMN16246544, study PRJNA631951) | gut metagenome | biome: gut microbiome; feature: rumen; material: DP-attached | host: Bos | place: Iran: Karaj | collected 2018-10 | reverse complement strand
TCACGCTTTTCTATTAAAAGACCCCGTTTTTGCGTGCTTTTTATAAAAAATCTTTGTATAAATCGCGTATACGTGATTAAAATAAAAGTAAATTAGGAGGATTTGTTATGGATAAATCCAAATCTATGAAGAAAGGCATTGTTGCTCTTTTAATCTTTGGTTTAATCGCACTTATCTGCTGGGGCGTATTCTTTGTTATTTTTGGCCTCAACGATAAAGTCTTAGCACCTCATATGGCGCAAGTGCTCGCGATGTTCATGCCATGGAAATTAAGCATGCAATACTATTTACCACTTTCTATTAGTGTGTTAGCACTTTGTGTGTTACTACTCGCAGCATTTGTCTTAATGTTAGTCTTCAGTATTAGCAAACGCCGCGGAATTATTGTTTTACCATTCTTGCTATTATTAGTTTCCGGTTTCGCCATTATTGAAGTCGTTGCAAACTTTGCTACCGCCACATTAGCGTACCCAGAAGCAAAAACTGGTTATGTTTATTACTTATTAAGCAATGAACCACAAATGTCTAGCAAGATCATGGCCATTGCTGTTCTCGCCTGCGCAGCCATCGCATTTGTTATCGCGTTAATCGCATACATCTTCGCAGTTGTTCACGCTTGCAAATATAAGAAATCTGCTAAGAAAGAAATTGAACAACCACAGGAGGATCCAGAAGTCGTTATGGATGCAGAACCAGTTCCAGCGTTCCAAGAAGAACCAGTCGTGGAAGAAGAAAAACCACACATTGATGATGAAAAAGAATTAATGGATAAAATTAGAGAATTAATTAGAGAAGAATTAAGAGCGGCTCAACCTCAACAACCTGCTCAACCAGCAATTAATTTCTCCGCTCCATTAATCGTTCAATACTTTAATGGTATTGGCCAAGCTCCTGCTCAACAAGCAGAACAACCTTACTACAAGGAAGAACCAAAACCTGAACCTGAGCCAGAACCAGAGCCAGAACCAGAACCAGTTGTGGAAGAACCTGCTCCAGAGCCAGAGCCAGAGCCAGAACCAGCCCCAGTAGTGGTTGAACCTGTTCCAGAACCAGCTCCTGAACCAGAGCCAGAAAAAGCCAAAATCATTCGTATCCCATTCCAAGAAAGAATTACTTCCGCGGAAAAGGAAATGAAAGATAACTATAACGAATTAAAGAATGACATTCTTGCTTATGGTGTTAAATCACGTGTTAGCAATTCTGGTGACACATTCCGCTTACACCGTAAGACATACTTAAAGATCACAATCGCTGGTAAGAGCTTGAAGTTGTACTTCGCCCTTAACCCAGAAGATTACAAGGATTCTACAATCCCAGTGCAAGATGCTTCTGAAAAGAATATCTACGCTGAAATTCCAATGATCTTCAAAGTTAAATCCGGTCTTTCAATGAGAAGAGCGAAACAATTAATCGCCGATGTCATGACACCAGATGGACTCGTCCAAGGTGAAGTTGGCAAGGTCAATTGGGTTAAAGAAATCGCTGCCGAAATGAAAGAAGGCAAGAAAGAACAAAAAGAAGACGACGAAGATTAAGTCGTAAAAAAATATTTTAAGGAAGAGATATGCATTGCATATCTTTTTCTTATATTCTCTTGTGGTTCATTTTACATATAGATAATTATTTGATAATATCATTGCTACGAGCCCAGGGCTCAGATTGGAAGTGGTAAACTAATGGATGATCCTTATTCGTGGGTGTATTGGTTGATTATCGGCTTATGCGTGGTAATCAGTTTCTTTTCATCAACTTGTGAGACCGCCGTTGGTTTAGTAAATCGCTTTAAGTTCCAAGTTAAGGCAGATGACGGTAGTAAAACCGCGAAAATAATCTTAAGAATATGTGACCATTATGACCGTACGATAAGTACTGTTTTAATCACGCACAACTTAGCTTCTGTTGTTATGTCTACTGTGGCAACAATCATGTTTTATGCATGGATGAAGAACTACACAAATGTGGAACCATATGTTCCTATTATTTCTTCTATCGCAGTCACATTTGTTATTTATATCATTGGTGATATTTTGCCTAAGACCATTGCTAAAAAGATTCCTGATACTATTACCACAATCTTCGCATGGCCACTTTATATCATCCTCATTTTATTAACACCTATCTCAATTCTCTTTGAGTTATTTGCTAAAGCAATTGATAAAATCTTTAAGACTAGCCAGGATGAAGAATTCACTGAAGAAGACTTCGAAAGTGCGGTTGAACAAACCACAGACGAAGGTATCTTAGAAGAAGAACAAGGTGAAATCATTCAATCCGCTTTAGAGTTTGAAGATACAAACGTTCAAGAAGTCTTAACTCCAAGAGAAAGAATGTTTGCGTTAGATATTCGTGGTTTAACTCACGAAAAACTTCAAAATATTTTATTAACCACAAATTACTCAAGAATTCCAATATACGAAGGTAACTTCGATAACTTTATTGGCGTTTTACATATTAAAACTTACATTAAGCAATACATGGAGAGTCCAAAAGCTCCTGTGAGACGCATGCTTTCTAAACCATACTTTGTATCTTCTAAGATCAAACTCGATGATTTATTTAATGGCTTTAAGAGACACCATAGCCATTTAGCCATCGTGAGAAACAAAGATAAGAAAGTTATCGGTATGGTCACAATGGAAGACGTTTTAGAAGAATTAGTGGAAGACATTAGTGAACCTAATATCCAGAAAGTGAGAAAAGCATAGTATGTATTACTGGTGGTATTGGGTTGTAATCGGTGTCTGTGCGGTGGGAAGTGCTTTCTTCTCAGCGAGTGATTTAGTCTACTCTTTAGTCGATCAAAATAAACTTAAGAGAGATATTGAAAAAGGTGGTAAAGGTTCTAAAAAAGCAAAGCTTGCCTTATATCTTGCTGAAAAATATGAGTTCTCTATCGCGACAATTTTATTCGCGAATAACGTCGTGAACGTTTTAGCGTCCTCTCTTGTTGCCGCGATTGCGGTCTATTTGGAAAGAGAAAAAGGAATGGCGTTAGCGACGACACTATCTACAATCATCATGACTGTGACTATTATTATCTTCTGTGAATTCTTGCCAAAAGCGTTCGCAAAAAGATTTAATTATAAGTTTGCTTTAGACTTTGCTTACATTATTCGATTCTTCGAATTCTTATTTATTATCTTCGTTTGGCCAATCTCTAAGTTATTTGAACTTATCGGTAAACTCTTCAAAAAGAAATCCAAAGAAGAAGAGCATATCGATGAAGATGTTTTAAATGAAATGGTGGATGAGATTGAAGAATCCGGTGATTTAGAAGAATCCGGTGCGGAAATCGTTCGTAACGCGATTGATTTAAATGATATTCAAGCCTATGAAATTATGACTCCACGTGTTGATGTCTACGCAATCGATGTGGAAGATGACATTAATGAAATCATTAAAGAAGAAGAATTCTTCAATCACTCCCGTATTCCAGTTTACGAAGACACAATTGATAATATTATCGGTATTCTTCCTGTTAAATCGGTCGCTAGAGCGATCTTTAGACACGAAGAGATTAATGTTAGGGCTTTAATGTATAAGCCTCTTATAATCCCGAGAAATCACCAATTATTAGATTTATTACAAGAATTTAAATCTAGCCATATCCATGTCGCGGTTATTATCGATGAATACGGTGGTACCGAAGGTATTATCACTATGGAAGATATCTTAGAAGAAATCGTTGGTGATATCTTTGATGAAACTGATGAAGTGGAAGAAGAATACTACATCAATAAAGATGGTTCTATCGTCGTTAATGGTGCGATGAATATCGATGACTTCTTTGAACTCATCGGCTTTGATGATGAAGACTTTGAAACCGACTACGCAACCGCGGGTGGTTTCTGTCAGGAAATTTTAGATAGATTCGCTGAGAAGGATGATGAATTTGACTTTTCTCATTATCATTTCCGTATCTTAGAAATCGATGGCTATACAGTAGAAAAGTTCCTCGTTATAAATACCCAAACGGAAGAAGAGGAATAGTGTGGTAATATATTGATATGCTATATAAAGATGTCAAATTAGAAAAAAGAAGTGAGAACGAGCCAAAGTTCAATAAAAATAACAAGACCGATAGGAAGATCTTGTTAACTATTATTATTCTCGTGAGCGCGCTTTTATTATTGCTCGCGGGTTTCCTTACTTTATATTTTGTATTCTTTTATAAATAAAAAAATTGGCTTCGGCCAATTATTTTTTTGCTGATTCTCTGGACGCTATAATCTGGAGATATTTTTTATATACGTAATCAGTGACTTCTTCGACATTGAAGTTTTCACTGTCAGCATGATAATCGACGTCGGCGACATTCTCTGGTTTAAAAGCGGTGCGGTCATGTTCGATACGTCTTTTTGCATCTTCTGGATTATCTCCTCTTTGAAGCATTCTTGCGTATCTTGTTTCTTCTTTAGAGTCTAAGAAGAATGTAACGATATTAGGATCGTTTAATGCGATATAAGCTTTTAATCCTTTTGGATCGATAACAACGCATTTATTTGGAGCAATTTGGTCTTTTGTGGAACCGTAATAGTTTCCGTTATATAAAGTATGTTCAACGAAACGACCTTCTTTAATCATTTCTTCGAAGCGTTCTTTGGTAACGAAAAAATAGTCCTTACCATTAGTTTCCCCAACACGGATATTTCTGGTTGTGGTTGTAATTACTTTAGTAATTCCATATCTCTTCGCGAGTTCTTTTGCGACCTCGGTTTTTCCACTTGCACTTGCGCCTGCTAAAACAATCATGCCCCTATTATAAGTTTTTTGAGATTTTAGTAAAGTACTAATAATCTCTTTTTGTTATATTTTTATGTAATTAAATGAACTTCGAAAAATTTTTAATCATAGATTAACAAAAAAAACTTAAAAAAATAATGCAACTATTTTGCTCTTTTCCCCCTAACGAAGTTTAGTAGGAGGGAATTTAAATGAACAACGCACAAAATAGTGGAAGCTTTAATGAACTGAAAAGTGGTTTAGAAAGCATCGCTGATAAGTATTTTAAGTGCCTGAAGAGTTTGTCCAAATCCACAGTGGGTAAGCCTAATACAATCTTATATATAAAAAGAGTAAAAGAAGCTTATTCCAAACTCGATAGTTTAGAACAGAAGATCATCAATAACGAATTCTTCTTTCAAGACTATCCAGACTGGTGGAGGAAGACATATAGTAAGACAACTTTTTACCGACTTAAGAAGCAAAGCATGAAAGATTTTCTGGAGGCTTTTGAGCGTGTTAAATAAACGCTTCTTAATTCTTATCTCATGTTTAGCCATGTCCTTTCTTGGTCTAACGGAAAACGCTCCTCCTATGCAAGCGGGCTTTACCACAAATTTCTCTTGTATAGGTCCATTTGAAAAGGGGTGCGATGACTATGTTTTATCTGGGCAAGTGACGGCCAAAAAAACATTTGTATCAGTCGTCGAAAAAATGACCGTTACCACAATGGATGGGCAGCTCATCAAAACGGAGAAAACTAAATATCATACGATTGTGAAAGGCGACTCATATGCATTAACCTTCACATTACCTTTCAAATCATCATTAAGTGAAAGAGGTTTAACGTTTAAAATTGAATTCATTGAAGGCAACGATGAACTCATCCAAACATTCTCATTTAATCTCAAACCAATTATTAGAAAAACCATTACCGCGAAAGACTACATTAATGATTATTATGTGATCGAAGATATAGTGGTGGATCCTGATAATTACTCAAGAGTTAAAGATGAAAAATTTAAATTTGACCAAGCATTAGATTATTTCAATAGTGATACCTATTATCGATTATCTTTAGAGGATGTTCTAATTACTTATGAATGCGGTTTACCTTTTCCGGGATGCATCGCGCATTTGCATTTCGTTGATTATCTAAAATCATTTCCATATTTGGACAGCGAGAATGAGGTTCCGACATTTGATATTCCATTAAGAGCAATAACTAAAAATAATCGCATTTCCTTTGCATTTCCCCAAGTAATGTATGTAAAACCCGCTACTTTGGAGATGTCATTAGAGGCTAGACCTGGTTTCGTATCAACATCTTATTTCTACCTACCAAAGAACAGATGTGAAGAAATCCTTGATCAAGTCTTTAGTGTCGATGTGAAGGAGTTTGGACATGGCAAAACAAGCTTTACTTGGGACATGAGATATCTAAACAATCAGCGGCTTATTGGAGACTGCTCTAATTCTGACTATTGTGTGATAGGAGAACCCACAAATGAGTAACATTTTATTCTCTATAACCATCGGAATTCTATCGTTACAGTTTTTCACTTTCACTTATCGCATCAATGGTATCAATCGAGCGGTCTACAATATACCTATTTCCATATTCGAAGCATCGATTCCGCTTGTTCAAGATGTTAATGATCCAAAGATATATTTTGATAAGCAATATCTCGACAATCAATTAACCTCATATTTCGACCAAACGATATATCGATACACGGATAGATATTCATTAAAATTCTACTATTATGTGCAAGATGATTTTTCGATATGCCGGACCGATTATTGCGATGCGGTCGAGGTCACATTGAGTGCTAAAATTACCTTATTTAGTAACTATAGTAAAACGATGAGATTTTACGTTCATAAAAACTAGTTATGGAAAAAGAAAAGTTACTACTAACATTACAAAATTCCTTCTTAAGTTCTTTGCTAAATGATTCTCAAATAACAGATATTTCCTATAATGGTGATTCTCTTTACTACCTCCATAATCTTTCCGGTAGGGAGAAGTCATCTATATCTATAACTGAGAGCGATGCAAAAGACTTTATCAGACAAATTGCTAATCTCGCGGAAAAGCAATTCTCATTTCAAAACCCAAAACTAGATGTTTCGTTTGGAAAGTATCGTATCAACGCAGTTCATCCTTCTATTGGAAGAAAGAACAACGAAAAATGTCTTACTTTCTCTATACGTATTTCTAGTGAGAAACCAATTATTAAAAACGATGCAACTTTTCTAAATGCCGAACTTATAAGTCTATTCAATGTCTTATTAAGATCAAAAGTCTCCATAGTAATTGGTGGCATCACCGGAAGCGGTAAAACAGAATTTCAAAAGTATCTAATTTCTTCTTTAGATAAGTATACAAGAATCATTATTATCGATAATGTCTTAGAACTAGACAACTTATCTTTAGATAACGAACTAGATATAAATATTTGGCAATCTGATGAAAATAACAAGTTAACATCTATTCAAGAACTAGTCAAGAATGCCTTAAGAAGCAATCCTGACTGGTTAATTGTCGCAGAAAGCCGCGGTAAAGAAATGATTGAAGTACTTAATTCCGCGATGACAGGTCATCCGATTTTAACGACAATCCACGCTTTTGACATTAATTCGATGCCTACGAGAATTGCCAGGATGGTGATGATGAACGAACAAAGCCAAAACTTTGATGTTCTTTTAAGTGATATTTATTACAACTTCAGGTTCTACGTTTATTTAAAAAGAGAAATTGATAATGAAGGACACGTTAAAAGATATATCGATGAAGTGGCGGAGTTTGACTCTAAAGGAAACAAAACATCTATCTATAAAAACAAACACTTTTATCCAATGAGAAAAGAAGTTTTGGAATTATTAGATTTCGAAGAGGATGCAACATTCATAAAAACGTTTATAAAGGAGAACAAATGAATAGTGTTTTAACTATTGGCATTATTGTTTCGGTTATATTAGCGGTAGCCGGTTTTGTTGCTAGCAACAATTACATTGTCGCAATTGTTGTAATGATTTTATCTACTCTTTATTTTCTCTTTATCGGCAAACGCATTGTTTCTAAATATGAAACGAAAGTAAAACGTTTCAATGAATGCTATCACTTCATAAACACCTTCATTGTTTCTTTGTCCATTAAAGGTTCAGTGAGTTCCGCTTATGAATCTTCTATTCAAATAATGTCTGAGGATTTTGTTTCTTCTATAGAAAATATTGAAACCTTTTCCCAGCAAGATAAGTTAGACCACATAAATAAGTATTTTCGTTTCCATGTGTTTTCCTTATTTGTGGATCTCATCAATATCTTTGAAGAACAAGGCGGGAACATATTAGAAATGTCTCATTATCTTTTAGAGGAAACAAGGCTAATCGAAGAATATATTTCTTCTAGTAAAAGCATCACCAAGAAAAAGATGGTGGAGTTTGCCATATTGTGGCTACTCACCCTGGGCATTATGGTGTTTATGCGTTTTGCTTTATCACAATTCTTTAACACAATTGCTAAGCAAATCTTTTATCCGATAGGCATATTGTTCGTTTGTTTGTTCTGTTTATTATCTATTCACATCGCAATTTGTAAGATGACCAAATTACAAATAAGGGGGTGGAATGATGCTGAAAAGATTTGATGATTTACTGCTATTCATTTCTGCGAATAAAACCAAAGAGATTATTAAGATTGCTGCGGTTAATGTCCTAATCATTGCTGCGGTGGTGTTTCTAACGATATTTCTTAAGCAAGTAATGATTGTCTTTGCGGGTATCATCGCTATTGTCATTGCTAACTATTTAATCTTCAACAACTATATTGAAAAGAAAAAGGCTATTTTAGATGAAAGGGAACATGAATTTATTGCAATTATTAGCTATTTTCAGTTTTTCATCACTAATTCTTATAACGTATATCAAGCATTTCAATCACTGATTGCTTACTCTTCTCCCTGGATGGAAGAACAAATCCAAAGTCTCATCATTGAGATAGATAACGATAAGAGTGTAAAGCCGTTCATCAACTTTGCGAATAAGTTCAAAAACAATGTCGCCGGTAACGTGATGATGTCTATCTATCAAATGGTGGATGAAGGAGAGAACGGACTGCATATGTATCAGTTCAATTCCTTATTCCAGCAACTAAGTAAGAGTCAGCAAATAGAACTAATCGATTATAAAGAAAGAAGTATGAGCGCTATTTCTTCCTATCCACTTATTGGTGCAGGAGCAATTACGGTTTTATTAACTTTTGGAATTATTTCAGTAATGGGGGAAATGATTAATGTCTTATAAAATAAGTTTCATTTTATCGATGGTCTTTGTCTGCATGTTTTTCTTGTTTTCAGGAGATATGATTTCTCTTCAATTTATCTATAGCGATTTAGACGCTAAGTCAGTGACTATTTCTTATCTCATCGCAGATCACGGAAGTCTAGATTCTAACTTCATCTCTTATATTGAGGACAAGTATCAAATTGATTTCGTTTATGCCGATAATTATCAACCCTTATTTGGTGATGAAGTTACCTATATTATCGCAAAGAACTATAAACCATTAGTGATGTCTAAAGACATCATGACTATATCAATACAGAGAACCACAGTGATTGGTTACTTTAACTAGAAAGGAGTATTTATGTCAGAAATAAAAGGACAACTTTTAGGTATTATCCTAGTTTTATCAATCTTTCTAACTGTCAGTGTTGCATTAACTGCCGTCTTCACAAATATGACTAATTCTGTCGAAAGTAAAGTGAGTGAAGTCGTGGAGTTTGATTCTAACGGTGATTAAATAAAATTAAAGCGATTCCTATAGGAGTCGTTTTTTATTACCCCATCTGGTTAAATAAGATATAATACAAAAAGAGGTTTTAGATTATGGATGCTATTGAAACAGTAAAAGCCATTCTTTCAGAGAAGGTTGACGTCTCAAATTTAAAGGAAGAAGATTCCTTAACAAGTCTTGGTTTAGATTCCCTTGATTTAGTCGAAGTAATGCTCGCTATTGAAGATAAATTAAGCATCGAATTTACCAGTGATGAAATCGCTCAACTAAGCACTCTTAAAGATGTCGTGAAACTCATTGAAAGAAAAACAAAATAATTTCTTGTTTTAATAATAGCGTTATGCTAATATCTTAATCGCGCTATTAAGCGCAGCATCATCTCCTTGGCATGGCCACCTAGCTCAGTCGGTAGAGCTATCGGCTGTTAACCGATCGGTCATAGGTTCGAGTCCTATGGTGGCCGCCAAACACAAGGCCCATTGGAGAAGCGGCTTAACTCACATGCCTTTCACGCATGCATTCATGGGTTCGAATCCCGTATGGGTCACCAGATGAGATAATAACCAGCAGTCAAATGCTGGTTTTTATTTTCCGCTTCGACATAGGACAAAGAACCGATAACACTTATAAGTGTATTTTAGGTAACCAGCTTTGCTGGTTGTATATCAAAAATACCATTTTAGTTCCACACTTTATATATATTGTATGTAAGACTAAAGTCTTATAGTAAAATTTATTCATGCCTAAAAAGAATAAAGAATACGATCAAAACATTATATCCGCTTTAAAGAAACTCCCTGTCCCGCTAAAAACGTTTGATGGGCATGAAATATACTTCGATATAGATAAAAGAGATGAAACAATTTACGAACACATATCTGATAAAAAGCATCACCTATTTGTTGTAGATATACAACGAATACCAATTATTTTGAAAGATTGTCAAAGTTTGAAACCTGACAGAAATGGCAAAAGATATAGAAATTATATTGGTAAAAGAGGGAAGAAAAACGAAAGGTTAAAATACATTAGAATTTGTACGGAAATTCGTAAAAATAAGAAGGAAAGTGTTGTGACAATTTATCCGGTGAAAAAGAATGATTAGAGATTGAATTAAAAAAGATATTTTTATAAAATATAAATGCCAAAGGTGGAAATTCAGCAGTCGACCACGGCTCATCCTAGCCATAGGGTGGTAAGCGATGCAGGGGGAAACTAACAGATGGCCTCTGACGTTCCAGTCGTTTCCTTAAATATGCTGGCCTGCTTGGTAAAGTGACATCTCGACGGAGATGTTTTCTTTTTGTTTAAAATCAAAAAGTATTATCATTTAAGTAATGAAGCGTTTTAATAACATATCCATATATAGAATTGTCGCTACGATATGCATTCTACAATTTCATATCTTTTATATTCTTTTCCCAAGAGCGATACCTTATGAGATGCTTTTGAGTAAGGGTGTTCAAGGCTTAACAGCATTATCAGGATTTTTATATTCTCAAAAACTTATCACTGATAAAAAGAAGTTCTATGGCACTAACTTATTAAAACTCATTATCCCTGCTTTAGTGTGCTTATTATTTATGGTCACATGGGATGTTATTTATATGGCTATCACAAAGGATTGGAGCGTTAATGCTTTTATCACTCATAGAGCATATCAAGGCCGTGTTATTACCCAAGCTGATAATTATTATTATCTTGGCTACATCTTTATCTGCTATCTCATTACTCCATTACTTCAAAGAAACGATAAGTGGAGCGTAGTTACAGTTGCCGCAGTTATCCTTGCTGAAGTCTTAGTGGGATTCTTCTTTGGACCAGCAATGATTGCAGTGTCTTATATTGCGGGTTACTACATCGGTAAGAAATGGTTTAAAACTTATGTTGATACGGAACAGAAATATAGTGTTCCTCACTTGCTTGCTTGGACAGGCATACTAGGTGTTTCTGTTGGTTTATATATTCTCATTCATACGTATGAGTTTGGTGGTTTCTATTTCTTAGATAGAACCTATAGTCTCACTAACAATATAATTGTTACAGTATTCGGTATTGCGACATTGTTCTTTGTTTTGATGGTGCTTAAATGGCTCAACAAATTTAAAGGATTCCCTCCATTCAAATATACGGACAAACTTGCTCTTATCATCTATTTGATGAATCAAGCATTTATGTGTGGCGCAATGGCGGTCACTAATTATGTCCATGAGTGGTGGTCCATCATCTTGTTAATTTATATCTTCACAATACCGGCTTCCGTCTTATTGTTATTCATTTCTGATTTGATTCTTAAGGCAATTAATAAACCTAAACAGGTAAAACCTCAAGAACCTGAGCAAGCAGCATAATATGACCAAGAATAGAAAAAGAATCGTTATCGCTTTATCAGTGATAGCATCTTCGATAGTTACATATTTCGGTTTAGGATTAGCGGGTGTCGGTGTGGCATCTAATTTTGTCACGAAAGGTAGATATGGTGATCTTTCATTATTAGACGAAGATTTCTATCGAGTTCAAAAGTGTAGAGCAGATTATCCATCCTTAGCGGAAAGAGAAGAGATTTCTTTTTCCTGTGGTAAAGAAACACTCAAGGGATATCTATATGAATGTACATCTCCAAAAGGTGTCATTATCTACGCACATGGCGTTGGCAATTTAGCGGATGCAAATGGAGCACAAGTACAAAACTATTACGTGGAACATAACTACGACGTTTTCGCTATCGATATGACCGGTTGTGGCCGCAGTACTGGTAGTGGTATTAAATCCCTTCATGAAAGCAAATATTGCGTCAAATACGCTGTAAAAACAGTGCAAAACTTAGAAAAAACCAAAGATTTGCCGCTTTTTCTTATTGGCCATAGTTGGGGCGGATATGGTGTTGTAACCGCAACTGACTTAGTGGAAGGTGTTTCTGGTGTTGCGGCATTTTCTGGATTCAATATGCCAAGTGAAATGATGTATGCATCCACAGAACTTAATACTTCCAAAGCGATGATCCTTATGAAACCTTCAATGCAACTTGGCATCTCTGCCGCATATGGTCAAGAATCATTCTATGCAGCGGAAACTTCTATCAAGAAACATAAAGACATTCCTTATTTCATTATCCATGGTGATAAAGACACAACCATTCCTCTTAAGCATGTCTCCATTTATGACAATGTTTATAAAGATAATTACAGCAATGTCACCGCGGTCAAACTAGAAGGTATGACGCATGGCACTCCATGGAAAACTCTTGAAGCAGTGAAATACACATCCGAATATGAACAAGGACTAAAAGATTTAAGAAAACAATATAAAGGCAAACTTCCTGATGATGTAAAAGAAGAATACATCGCTAGTATTGATAAAGAAAAAGCTAGTGCACTGAACACTAGCTTATTAGAACAAATTGATGAGATGTTTACTTCAAAGATTTAATTACTTCTTATCCTTAGAATAAAGATTGTACGTCAAGTTATGCTTGGCGTTTCTTTTTTCTATTGGTAGTGGATCAATCCACTCACCATTTTTAATTCTTTTTAAACACTTCTCACCGTAGCAGAGTCTACAGAACTCTTCAACTTTGTTAAATGAGAATAACTTATGCCCTTCAAAGTCATATTCTCTAAATGGGTAGATAACTCCTCTTGGATAGGAGAGGTTTTCTTTCTTCTCCGCCCAATCTTGGAATGGAATAATTACAGTTTGACTCACCATAGGTGAATCTCTATATTCGTTAGCGACTTTCGCTTCGAAGTCTTTGAGTTTCTTTTTCATTCCATATGGATGAATTCTTAAGTAAGCATCAAGAGCGATATAACCAACCATTCTTCTCTTAGAGAATTTAATTAACTTATAGTGTTCATCTTTATCTTCTGGAACACCCATGAACGCAACGATATCGATGAAGATGCCATCGCCATTTTTACATCTGTTAGGTAAGTTGTACCAATATGTTTCTTTGATATAAGAATTCTTATAACGGATTTTAAATGTTGGAATCATGACATTGAATCGTTTGTTATCTTCATAACAGTCAAAAGAGAATTCCTCGCCTAAGTCATTTCTTAATGCTTTCACGAGTCGTGGGATGTCAAAGTAATCGATTGCGACATCCATATCGTCATCCCAAGGGATGAAACCACCGTAATTGACGATACCTAAAGCGCTGCCAAAGGATAATGCGTAAGGAATATTATTCTTGCGACAAACTCTGTCTAATTCCAAAATTATCTTTAAAAGAAGTGGATGAACTTCCCTGACATCGTGATGTTTTTTATAGACATCTTTTCCTAAATCGTAGGGATTGTTATCAATGACGAAATCTTTCTTTTCCATTGTTTAATAATTTTACCACATTACTTATTTTTTACACACGCATATTGCTTTACAATATTGGTATGGATAAAACTGTTCTTGCTTACATCAAAAAAGATAACCAGTTTTTAATGCTTTACCGCAACAAAAAGAAAAAGGACATCAACAAGGGAAAATGGATTGGTATCGGTGGTCATCTTGAAGAAGGTGAAAGCAAGGAACAAGCACTTATCAGAGAAATAAAAGAAGAAACTGGTTTAGATGTTCTTCATTACATCTATAGGGGAGAGTTGTTATTTATCAATAACGACTTTGAAGAAGTGATGTATCTCTATCTCGTCGATGAGGTAAAAGGAGAAATCATTGATTGTGATGAAGGCGAATTAGCCTGGATCAAAAAAGAAGATCTCATGTCGCTCAATATGTGGGAGGGCGATTACAAATTTCTTCCTTTATTAATAAATACTGATGAGTTTATCCGATTAAAACTCATATATAGTGATGACCAATTAGTGGAAGTCAAAGAATGGAGTACGGGGTATGAAACTAGGGAAATTTCTCATTAAACTTCTTAATATGCTCTCGGATAACGAGACCAAGAAAAGAAGAAAGAACTATCCTCCTCATGGAGAATTTGAGGAGACAATAAACATTCCATATATCGAAGGCGACTATAATCCAGAGCATTCTTTTGATGTGTATCTCGCAAACGATAATAGAAATAACATCTGTGTAATAGATATCCATGGTGGAGCCTATATCTTTGGCGAACATAAAGATAACTGGTCATTTTGCTATACCTTTGCAAAGCAAGGTTTTGATGTCGTAAATGTCGACTATCGACCAAACGATGGCACTAGAAGTGTTAAAGATTCCATCTCTGATGTTGTTAAATGTCTTAATTATGTCTATGAACATAGAAAAGAATTAGGCCTAGCAAAAGACAAGTTTGTTATTACTGGCGACTCTGCAGGTGGACACTTCGCGTTATTACTCGCAGAACTATTCTGCGATGAGAAATACGCTGCAAGACTTGGTTATAATATGCCAAAAATGGAAGTTATTGCCTGCTTAGTGAATTGTCCAGTCTATGACTTTGCTAATCTTAAGGAAGAAAACTTCACCGAAGCAGGTGCGAAGAGAATGTTTGGGCCTAAATATAAGAACAAGAATTATTTCACTGAAATCTGTCCAAAGACACATCTTAAATCTCTCCATCTTCCATTATTCGTATCCACATGTACACAAGACTTTATTAGAAAGCAAAGCTTGATGCTTATTAGTGATATGAAGAAGAGAGAAGATATTAAATTCTCTTATGTTGATATTAAGTCTAAAAAGAAAGATGTTGGACACGTTCATAACGTCTTACTTCCAAAACTTCCTGAATCCAAAATCGTTAATGATGCGATGAGAGATTTCATCTTGGAATTAAACAGTTAATTATTATTAATATCTTTGCTTGAAAGTTAACTTATACGTAGTTTATAATCTTTAAGCATGTAGGGGTGTAGCACAATGGCAGTGCAACGGTCTCCAAAACCGCTGATGCGAGTTCGATTCTTGTCACCCCTGCCAAGATATAAACAACAGTTTCGCGTAAAACGAGACTGTTTTTTATTTTGTTTGTTGACAAGTGTACTTGGCGAGACTTACTATATAGATACCAAGCGTACTTGGCAAAGGAGATACGGTTATGGAAAGAGAAGAAATCCTATTAAAAGCACAAAAAGACAATAATGGAAAAGACCTTGCTGATTTAGAAGCTTCTAAAAAAGGAACTAGTCTTGGCTTCATGGTTGGTGGTCTAACAATCATTGGTGTAGTTATTACTGAACTCATTATTACAGGTAGATTTGCCTACGGAACCATGGCGGGTTTAGGCCTAATGATCCTTGTGACTTTTATTTATAAATACGTCAAATTAAGAAAAAAACATGAATTAGTCATGATTATTATTTATGGTCTTTGGTTTATCGGTTGGACCATTGCTTGGACATTACAACTAATGGGACGCATCTAATATGAACGAAGCATTAAGATTACAAAATCACGTCGCAGAAGTAAGAAGAGAGAAGCGTCTCTCACAAGCCGAACTCGCTGCGATGGTGGGTGTTTCAAGAAACACAATTAGTTCGATAGAAACAGGACAATATGAGCCTACAGCAAAGCTGGCGTTGCTTCTCGCGGTAGCGTTAGATAAGAAATTTGAAGACTTATTTTATTTCTAATATATCAATTAAGAAGGAGTAAAATTCCTTCTTTTTTGTTATATAAAAATCTACAAAAATTTTTTAACTCTCCTAATGGATTTTCACTTAGTAGAGTTTTTTAAGTATTAAATAGAATTGTATTTTATATACATTTTGCTATTATTGTTGTCGGCCCAAGGAGGGTATTTTTATGGAAAGAAGAAAAGTTGTTCGTTTATTCTTTACAGTTGATGATAACTATATTCCATTTCTATCAACTACATTAGCAAGTATCGTGGCGCATGCCTCTAAGAAATATACCTATCGTATTAATGTCTTACATACTGGCCTATCTATGGAAAGCAGAAAGACATTAAAGAAATATCAAAACAATAAGAACATCTTTGTGTCATTCTTTAACGTTTCACCAAAGATGCAATCATTATCTGTGAGATTAGACGTTCGTGATTATTACACAATTACTACATATTACCGTTTGTTTATCCCAGGATTATTCCCAACATTAAACAAAGGTTTATATCTTGATAGTGATATCGTCTTAAATGATGATGTCGCAAAATTATATTTCACTGACTTAGGTGATAACCTTGTCGGTGCTATCCCAGATGCATCCGTTCAGTTATATGAAGAATTCGGTAACTACGTTGATAAAGTTATCGAAATGGATCACACCAAATACTTTAACGCTGGTATCTTACTCATGAATCTTAAGAAATTAAGAGAATGGAACTTAGAAAGACGCGTTATTAATTTACTTAAGAAAGTCACCTTTAGAGTGGCACAAGACCAAGACTTACTTAACTACTTATGTAAAGGTAAAGTCAAACTAGTGGAAGCCAAATGGAACGTTATGCCATTAGGTGAAAAGATGGAAAATCCATCCTTAATTCACTATAACTTAATGTTCAAACCTTGGAACCTAAAGAACATCATGTATGAAGAATATTTCTTCAAATACGCTGAAATGGCGGGAACTAAAGAACAAATCTTAAAGAATAGAGAAGCAATTCCACAAGAAGTCGTGGATAAGATTTTACAAGGTGTTCAAGGTGTTAAAGATTTCTGTAACGCTGAAGCCGCGAAAGCTAATGAATATCATGAAAAGATACATGGTAAACCAGCGAAGAAACCTTATAAACCAATCGAAAGAAGAATTAGAGAAGATGAAGTTAAACTTCCTCCTCTTAATGCGGAAAGACAAGCGATTGTCGATAAGATTCATTATTTAGAAGCACATCGTAAATTCGATGTTGATGTGGAGAACGATCCTCCATTCAATCACTTGATGCCTGGTGATGTTGACTACTTAAGAAGAAAATGGACTAGCAAGTTCAAAACTATGTGGGCAAATTACTATTCCAATTACTTCTTTAAACACATGATTAAAAAAGGTGGCATTGTCATCGATGGATATGAAGGTCTAGAAAACCTTAAGAAAGTTAAAGGTGGCGCAATTATTACATCTAACCACTTCTCACCATTTGATAGTGTCCCAATCCATTTAGCATTTAAAAAAGCTACAAGACATAAGAAGTTATATAAGATTATCCGTGAAGGTAACTATACAATGCCTGGATTATTCGGTTTCTTTTTAAGAAACTGCAATACATTGCCACTTGCTACAAACCCAACTGTTATGAGAGATATGATTAAATCTGTCGGCATTCTCTTAAAGAGAGGCCACTTCATCTTGATCTATCCAGAACAATCAATGTGGTGGAACTACCGCAAACCAAAACCATTAAAGAATGGTGCTTTCATCTTTGCGGCCAGAAACAATGTCCCAATCATTCCTACATTCATCACCATGCGTGATACTGAACAAAAGGAAGAAAATGGTGCATTTATCCAAGCTTATACACTTCACATTATGGAACCAATCTATCCAGATGTCGGTAAAGACGAAAAAGAAAATATCGCTTTCTTGAAAGCGGAAAACGAAAGAGTTTGTAAAGAACTCTATGAAAAAGTTTATGGTATCCCATTAACTTATTTGCCTGAGGAAAAATAATGTTACTTTATTCAATCATCATGGTTATTGGGATGGCTATCACCATCACACTAAATGCATTCTTTAATCCTTTATATAAGGATAAATGGTGGATGTATATCATTTTAGTTGTGGCTTTTGTGGTTGTTGCAATCCTCATTGATGGACTTGTCGCTGCGATCATCAGAAAGATGCCTGAGAAATATTTCTCAGAAGATAAAGGCATCTATAAAGCCAGTAGAAAAGAACTTATCTTCTATAAGAAAATTGGTGTTGATAAATGGAAAAATTATGTTCCAGAACTTGGCATGTTTACTGGATTCAGCAAAGGTAAAGTGGTGAATCCAAATGATAACGAATACATTGGTCGTTTCATCTTAGAAGCAAGATACGGTGTAGCAATCCACTTATGGAGTGTGCCGTTCTCATTCCTTCTCCTATTAGGAGACTACAACATGTACACCGGTCATCCAAATATCATCTTAACTATCGCTCTTCCTGTCGCGGTAGTGAACGCAATTCTTATCGTTTTACCAGCATTCATTCTTAAATTCAATCTCCATAGATTAGTAAAAATTTATGAGAGTAATAAGAGAATGGAAGAAAGACATAAACAAAAAGAACTCGAGAAATAAAACCCTCGAGTTTTTTATTAACTTTTTTCCTTATACTACGAATTATATTTATTTGTTATTTTTCTTCTAACCTCATTTATTATTTTCTTCATTTTACTAGTTATCTACTAATCATTATTTGAGCGTGTTTCCTTAATGATTTTTGATGAGAATAGTGATCTCTTGACAAGAAACTTACATATGAAAAATGAGGGGCATTTTCTTTTATACCACTTCAATGATATTTCTACGAAAAAAGCAAGATTTGGCCAAACAAAAACGTTTGTTTTAACAACTTATAAAACCTATAATCTAGTTGTGCCAAGAGATAAGAAGAATGGTTAAATAATTGTTCGAAGTCATCAAACAAATATTATTAAGGAGAAGATTTGTTAAAAGGGGAAATGAATTCCTCTCCAAACAGAGCTTCTTTTTATTTTCTCGGCAGTAAAAAGTTATGGATTAGAAAAGGAGGAAATTATGCTTTTTACAAAATTTTTGTTAGGCATGGCGTTTGCCGCGATGGTCACAACTGGCGCTGCTAATTTGAATCGCAAAAACGAAACAAAAGCAGTTGAAGAACCAGTTGTTCAAGAAACATCCGCTAGACGTTCGCCTGCACCTTTAAGAAGTTTTAATTCAGTCGAACTTCAAATGAATTGGACCGATGATCAAGGTGGCGTTCACCCATTAGTGGGAGCGAAAGCGTATATTTATGATATATACGGTGTTGAAGGTCCAGCTTACTATTTAGATAGTAACGGTTATGCAGAACTCACTTGGACTGATTTCGAATTTGATCAATGTATGTACCTTAAGGTAGTAGCACAAAACGACACCGCAAACGTTAAGGTTCAAACCAAACAAGGAGTCTTATATACATATGACTTCCAAGTGAACGGACAAGTTAGTTACGAATATCTCGAACATACACTCTCTCCAGCGGAAGATGGAGATACCGCGAGAGCGTTCCATTTATACCAAGCCGCTTACTACTACGCAACATATGCGAAACAAATTAATCATGGTACCGCGATGCCTATGTGTACATTTAACTGGCCAGGTTCCACGGATGAAGGCTGCTATTATTCATATAATTCCATTACAATCTCCGGAAAAACCGCCGCTAGTGGCTATCCAGGTGCATGGGCATCCTGGGATGTTATTGGTCACGAATACGGACACCATGTTCAAAGAACAAAAGGTATTACCGCTAACCCAGGTGGTACACATTACATTAACCACAATAATATTGATGACCAATACAATAATGGCTATACATTAGAAAGCGCTAAGAATAGAGGTTTAAAACTCGCTTGGGGCGAAGGCTGGCCAACATTCTGGTCCACAATTGCGCAAAGCACATTCCCAGCTGATATTAGAAATATCGCAACAGTGGGTGATACAAGATACACAACATACCAAGGTTTCTGGTATGAACTTGATACTTATCAAGCAACCACAACTGGTAGCTTAAGAACATATAGAGGTGACGCTGATGAAATCGCAGTTCAAAGTATTCTCTATAAGTTATATTCTCCAACAATCGATACATTCGATAAGTTTGCTATTAATGTTCAAACTTTGTTTGATATCGTCTGCAATGCCCATCCATATACATTCTATGAATTCATTCAAGCAATGTATAACGCAGGTTATGATGCTCACGATTTAGGCAAACTTCTTGCCCAATATAGAGTGGTCACAAATAGAATTGATATCTTAAATAACTACATCAACAGAACCCCAACATTTGAATGGTCCGCTGATAAGGGAAGCGTCAATCTCTATTACAATAACTTCGACTTTGTCGTTGTGAAACCAAACTTTGATGAACTCTTTAGAGTTAATAACATTACCGCAACAGGTAATATGGGCCGCTACACATTAACAGATAACCAATGGAATCAAATTAAAGCCCTTGGTACTGGTTACTATGTCTATGTTGTTCAAAGACAAACACTAAGCTTCACAAGCGGTAACTATGTTTCTGAATTATACGCATTTAATGCACCAACCGAATACGACACAAATGATATCGTCATGAGTCCAGCGGATTGGGGATTCAGACAACAATATTATTTTGATGGTCGAACCGCAACTCACCAAGCTAGCGATTTATTAACCATCAATAGCACAAGATTAAGATGTGGATACATTGAACAATCCTATATCGTCTTATCCGCAAAGCACAATGATGCAGGACATGCTTACTTACAATTAGACTTTAATATTCCTGTGTATTACTACTCATTCGACATCGCTTTATGGTCTGATTCCGAAGGTATCAACCGTAACAATGCAGAACTCGTTTTCCAAGTTAAAGGTGAAAACGGTAACTGGGTTGAAATAGTGGATTTATTAAATGACATTACTCTTCCAACCAAAGAGAATGGCTTCTATACCTATGAAAACTGGGCTGATGAAGGCATCTATGGTATGAGATGGCTTGAAACCGCACCAGCAACTGGCACAAAGAACAAAGGTAGAATTGCCTTTAATGATATCTTATTCAACGTCTTTCCAGGCTAATTGAATAAATATAAAAAGGGACTCGGTGTCAAAACCGAGTCCTTTTCTTTTATATAAATATAATTACCAACGATTTTCTACGTATTCGCAGAAACCGTACATATCTTTAATCTCTAATACAGTTCCATCATCTAATGTCACTGTTCCGTTATATTTACCATGTACTTGGTGAGAGTTCATTCTTAACACTAATAAGTTGAGATCGGAGTGGTGGTCAAGTGTTGGTGTGAGTGTGAGATTAAATCTTCCATCTTCACTTTCAAATTCCCATTCTTCCATATATCTATTCTTCACAAAGTGTTTAACATCTATTGATCCGAACTTATGTAATTTGCCATCATAGAACAACGCTGTTTCGGTGGCATTGCTCTCATCACCGATACCCCAGGTGATTTCAAAGCCAAATGGGTGCTTCTTGCCATCTTTATCGGTGAGGAATGTCGATGCATTACCCCAGTACCAAACGAGCTTATATGGGGTGTTTACTCTACCCCAGTCTAAAACAGCAAATGTATCTTCTTTATTAAATGACCATTTCTCTTCGCCGAATGACACATATCCTTCACAAGGCATACAGTTTTGTTTGGTGGTCATAAAGAACCTAGTTGGTTTATTTTTGAATGGCAAAATGGTGGTGATATTTTCGTGATTTTCCATCATTTCCATTGCAAAATGCGCTTCAATTGGTGTTTTCTTCTTCATCATTAAGACATCCAAAGTGCGCTTATTTTGTGTAGTTTCGAATTTAAAATGCGCTTTTCCGACAGTGTATTCTAAAACATTTGGTTGATCGCTCATCGGTGGGAGTGGATATTTCTTTCCTCCGATAAATAAGGACATATTATCAACTAGTTTTTTGCCAGTGGTGAGGTCAACAAGAACCACAGAGATATATCCCGCGAGAGAAATATTAGCGAAAGATACTTGGGCCATTAATTTTCCATTAGATATTTGATAGAAATCCCATTGTTTGAGTCTACTCTTTGGACGAGATTTCTTTGCGTCAAATTTAAAATAGTCATGACGTCCATAACCACCTTTCACTAAGAGGTTGCCTTTATCATCAAACATCTCAGTTTCTTTGGTATATTCTATTTGGTTTCTTTTTGGAACATCACGAAAGTTAATATATGTTCTTTTTAATTCTTTACTCATTATCTAGGCCCATCCTTACTTTATTATTTTATCGCAAATATATGCGTGTAAAAGACTGATTAAAACCTTTAAGAAAGAGAAAAATGTAAATGTTAATGATAATTTACTAAATATCAGTAAACTTTTTTAACTATGTTAAGTGTATGACAAAATAGTGTATGTAAACAAAAATTGACATATGTTTTTATTGACATTGCACTTTATTGAATAATAACATTTAACCATATTACACGGAGGTGTACTTATGACACGTAGTGATATAGAAAGAATTATTAAAGAAAATGATATTTCTTATTTAAGACTTCAATTCACCGACATGCTTGGTGATGTGAAAGCTGTGGAGATTCCAGTAAGAAAACTTGATGATGCTTTAAATAACAAAATTATGTTCGACGGTTCTTCTATTGAAGGATTTGTTCGTATCAAAGAAGCTGATATGTATTTATATCCAGATATCGATACATTCTTAGTGCTTCCATTTGAAAATAACACCTATGGTGGTGTGGCTAGATTCATCTGCGATGTCTATACACCTGATGGAAAACCATTCGTTGGTGATCCACGTTATATCTTAAAGAAACAAGTCAAAGTCATGAACGAAATGGGCATTGACCGTTGCTTTGTGGGTTTTGAACCAGAGTTTTATCTTTTTAAGATTAATGATGACACTTTATCCACTCAAGCAAGTGATAATGCTTCCTACTTCGATTTATCTCCATTCGATGGTGGTGAAGAAATCAGAAGAGAAATCGCTTTGACATTAGAGAATATGGGTTTCGAAGTTCAAACATCTCACCACGAAGTGGGCCCAGGTCAAAATGAAATTACATTTAAATATAACGATGTTATTACCGCTTGCGATAAGGTCCAAACCTTCAAGCAAGTTGTTAAAGTCATCGCTAGAAGACATGGCTACTTAGCATCTTTTATGCCAAAACCACTTAACAAACAAGCAGGTAATGGCATGCACACAAATTGTTCCTTATTTGATAATAAAAAAGGCGATTTGTTCTATGATAAAGATGCCGATATGGAATTATCCTTACTTTGTAAGAAATGGATTACTGGTATCTTAAATCACTCTAGGGAATTAGCTTTATTAACTAATCCAATCGTTAATTCCTATAAACGTTTAGTGAGTGGCTATGAAGCACCTATCTATGCTTGTTGGAGCGATGCAAATAGAAGTTCTTTAATTAGAATTCCTGCAGTTAGAGGCAATTCTACAAGAACTGAATTAAGAAATGTCGATCCATGCGCAAATCCATATCTCGCTTTAGCGGGTATCTTAGCCGCAGGTTTAGAAGGTATTAGAGATGTTGATGAAAAAGACATCATTAAACCAGTTAAAGATAACTTATTCGATTTAAGCGAAGAAGAAATTGAAAAGAAAAACATCAAACACTTACCAGAAACTCTTCACTCCGCAGTTTCCGAATTTAAAAAGAGCAAGCTTATGCTTGAAGTATTAGGTAAGCACTTATTCAATAAGTACATTGATGCAAAAGAAAAAGAGTGGAAAGAATATCACACAACCGTTAGTGAATTCGAACTCAGAAAGTATTTAGGTCGTTAATTATGTGTGGCATTGTAGGCGCAGTTGGAATTAATAATCCTCGCGATTATGCGATTGAAGGATTAAAGATGCTTGAATACCGTGGATATGACTCCGCGGGTATCGGCTTTTTAAGCGATAAGATTAATATCTTTAAAGATATTGGTTCACCAAATCATTTAGATGACATTTTGCCATCTTCTTTTGAGACCGAGCTTATTATCGGTCATACAAGATGGGCGACACATGGTACACCAAGTAAAATCAATTCTCACCCACACTTATCTTGTAATCGTAAGATTGCCTTAGTCCATAACGGTGTTATTGATAACGCGAATGAATTAAGAACATTCTTATTATCACAAGGTTATAAATTCTATTCCGATACAGATACAGAAGTAGTGGTTAATCTTTTGGAATACTTCTATTTAAGTAGTAAAGATATGCATACTTCTTTAACGTTGTTAAAAGACCAATTAGAAGGAAGCTATGCTTTAGCGATTATTAATGAAGATTATCCTGATTCTTTATTTATGTTAAAGAAAGGTTCTCCTTTAATGATTGGCAAAGGCAAAGGATTTAATCTTATTGCCTCTGATGCTTCACCCATGGCGAAATACACAAATGAATTCATCGATTTAGAAGACTATGACTTCGGTTATATCTCTAAAAAAGAAATCAGAATCTTTGATAAGAACAATAACTTAGTGGATAGAAAACCAATCGTTAAAGACGCGGAATCTATTTCCCATGATTTAAAAGGCTATCCTCACTATATGCTTAAGGAAATTGAAGAGATTGATGAAGTGGTGAAGAGAGCGATTTCTATCTATCACGAAGATAATCAATATCAATTTGATAGCAAATTATTAAAAGACTTAAGAGAAGCGGACCACGTGATGTTTATCGGATGTGGTACTTCTTATCACGCCTCCCTTGTCGGTGGCCGTATATTTGAGATTTGCAACAATATTCCCACAACTGAATATATCGCAAGTGAATGGGCATTTCACCCAGTCATTCCTGGCAAAAAGCCATTCGTTATCCTTATTTCTCAATCTGGAGAAACCGCAGATCTTATTCACTGCTTAAAGATTATTAAAGAGAAGAATAATGTTCCTACTTTATTAATTACTAATACTCCAGGCAGCACATTATCTAGAGGCGTTACATACACAGTTTTATTACACGCAGGTGTAGAAGTGTCTGTTGCATCCACAAAGGCGTACGCTGCGCAAGTCGCGTTGCTCGCATTATTATCGGGCGCGTTAAGCAAAAACGAAAAGATGGTCGTGGATTTAAAAGACACAATTGATGTCATTGATTCTATTAAGAATAATCTCAAACAACCAATCGAACAAATCGCGGAAGAGATTAAAGACCATGATAATGTCTTCTTTTTAGGAAGAAGTTTTGACTACTTCTTATCATTAGAAGCCTCATTAAAATTAAAAGAAATTAGTTATATCCATTCTGAAGCCTATCCAGGTGGTGAACTTAAACATGGTCCTATCGCTTTAATTAGCGAAGGATTACCAGTTATTGTCTTCATTACCGATCCAACTACAGCGAGTAGTATGAGAAGTAATATCGAAGAAGTGAAATCCCGTGGTGCAAAAGTATATGTTGTTGCCACAAAGTCATTATCTAAGAAAGGCGATGCTTTAATCGTTGATGATTATGCACACTTCTTATCTGGCGTTGCTATATCTTCCATTGCTTTCTATCTCGCATATTTTGTCTCTTTGAAAAAGGGATACAACGTTGACAAACCACGTAACCTCGCAAAAAGCGTCACCGTTGAATAATAAAAAATACTGATATATTCTTACTTTTTCTAAACATAAGTGATAGTATTTACTTATGAATAAGTATTTAATTATGGGTCTTGGTTCATTAGGCATTTTATCGTTATTTGCCACGGCCTTTTTCCCAATGCTTAATTTCACACTCCATTATTCTCAAGATAAAACTGAATATATCTCTTTTCCAGGAGCGGTTGCTTTAACTGCGGTATCTGGTTTTTTGTCTCTTGTTTTAATCGCTGTTTTTATTATTTCGATGGTTTTATTAATATCGGAAAGAAATAAGAAGAATTCTCATAAGAAATAACTATGAAAAAATACATTATCATTGCTTCGATTTCATTTGTTTTATTAGTGTTATTCACATTCTCTTTTATTGCTATGCTTAATTATGTAATCGCGGAAATAAATCATCCTGGTTTTAATTCATTTTTAACATATGAAGCCGCTTTAACATTAACAATTATTTCTGGAATTTTGATTATTGTTTGTCTCGCATTAATTATTTTTTCAGTTGTTTCCTTAATCATTAGAAAAGTTAAGAATAATTCAAAATAAATTAAAGAACCTAAGCAAGAAATAACGGGGCTATAAGAGGTCCTGTTTTTATTTGCGAAAAAGTTATCAAATAGTGTTGACAATACAATACCTCGTGATATGATGTATATCGTGAAAGGTGGTATCGTATGGATGCTCAATTAAGAAGAGGTGTGCTAGACGTTTGTGTCCTGGCCGCAATTAAAAACGAAGACTCATACGGATATAAGATCATTAAAGACTTAAAACCGGTACTAGAGTTATCTGAATCCACGCTCTATACAATCTTAAAAAGGTTGGAAGAAGCGAAGATGCTTGTTGTACGTTCTACTGAATTCGAAGGTAGATTACGCAAGTATTACCACATTACTCCATTAGGTCTTACACGTATCGAAGAATTTAAAAACGAATGGAAAGAACTAATGGGTATCTACTCATTTATTGCGGAGGATAGATAAAAATGAAAAAGCAAGAATTCTTAAATGAACTTAGAAGCAAACTTAACGGTTTACCAAAAGAAGACATCGAAAATCGTATCAATTTCTATGAAGAGATGATTAACGATCGCATGGATGATGGCAAAACCGAAGAAGAAGCAGTAGCGGATATCGGTAGTGTTGATGAAGTCGTAAGACAAATCGCTAACGACACACCAATGTTGAAGTTAGTAGCAGAGAAAGCCAAACCAAAGAGAGCGTTAAGGGCTTGGGAAATCGTCCTTATCATTCTCGGATTCCCACTTTGGTTCCCTCTCCTCATTACACTTTCCGTACTAGTCTTAGTGTTCTACTTACTATTCTGGATCCTAGTCATTGTCTCATACGCTGTTGAAGCTTGCTTAGCTGCGACATCGGTGGCAGGACTAGTGGTGTTCTGCGCCTATCTTGCCGATGGCACAGTCAACCTCTTACCACTTGGCTATTCCTTAATGGCCTTAGGCGGAACGATGTTATTCATCTTCGCCTGTATTGGTGCCACAAAGTTAACAATCTTCTTATCAAAGAAGATGGTCCTCGGCATCAAAACCGCTTTTATTAGAAAAGGAGCAAAATAAAAATGATTAAAGGTTTAATAGTACTTCCAATTGTTCTCGGAACAATGTTATTAATCGGCGGCGGTGCAATCGTTGGTGTTGCTATCGCACATAACCATGAACAAACACAATTAGTGACCAACGAACATGAAATTAGTGATTCATTCACAAACATCAACTTCGATGTCGAAACCGCAAATATCGAATTCGTTGTTTCTACAGATGGACAAACCAAAGTTGTTTGTGAAGAAAGAGAAAAATACCCACACGAAGTCGAAGTTAAAGATGACACATTAAATATCAAATTTGTCGACAAAGTGAAATGGTATGAAAAGGTCTTCAACTGGTCTTGGAAAACAGAAAAGATCACTGTCTATATGCCAGTAGCTGCTTATGGCAATCTCAATATTGAATGCTCAACAGGCGCTGCAAAGATCAAAGGTGATTACACATTTGAAAACTTCTATATTAAAGCTAGCACTGGTGCTCTATATCTCGAAAGTGATGTCACTGAACAAATCGATGTTAAAATGAGCACAGGCGCAGTTAAATTTAAGGGCGTTGCTTCTAAGAATGTTAACGTCGTCACATCAACAGGAGATATTAATCTCGAAGATGTAAATGTTGAAGAAAAACTCTATATCAAAGCATCCACAGGTGATGCCACATTAAAAGGCGTTAGAGCTAAGAACTTAGAAGCCAAATTCTCCACAGGCGATATGAAACTCGACGATGTCTTAGTGGAACAAAAAGTGGACTTCAAAGCATCAACTGGTAAATTCACGTTCTCTGGTTTCGATTGTGAAACACTTAACTGTAAAACAGATACTGGTGATATTAGAGGCGCAATCATTAATGAACATATTATCTATGCTCATAGTGATACAGGTAGAGTGGATGTCCCACACTGCGCAACTGGTAGCGTTTGGAACATTGAATCCGACACTGGAAGAATTATCATTACAATCGCACAATAATTTACACAATGAGAGGTTTGTCAAAGAACCTCTTTTTGTTTACTAAAAAAATATGATGACTTCGAGAAAAAAGTGCATATAATATAGGTGCAATTTTGGAGTATTCATTTATGAAGGACATCAAGAAAGTAAATAGTGATCTTGTAGAGTTCTGGAATGAGGCAATTAAGCTTCCAGAAGACTATAAAGAACAAGTTAAAAACTCAAGTGATAACTCAGTGATGGATTTAGTTCCTGCACAAAAACTTTTTGATGCCGTTAAAGAACTCGGTTCTTGTAAGAAAGTATTAGATTATGGCTGTGGTTCAGGCTGGGGCGCATTTGTCGCCGCGAGTAGTGGTTGTGATGATGTCTTAGCAGTGGATCTTGGCCAAGATATTATTGATTCCTTAAGATTCTACGCTGAAGTTTTAAAACTTGATGTGAAGGGTGAAGTCATAGATGAAAACTGGATTAAGTCCGCTCCAAGTATGACTTATGACGGGCTCGTTTGTAGCAATGTTTTAGATGTCGTTCCTTTGGAAACTGCGGAAATGATCATTAAAGAAATGGCAAGAATTACCACAAGCAATGCCAAGATTGTCATTGGTTTAAATTTCTATATATCAGAAGAAATGGCTTCTAAAAGAAAGATTGAACTAGTGGATGGCATGTATCTATTTGTTAATAACGTTTTACGTTTATCTTCACTAAGTGATGATGAATGGAAGAATATCTTCGCCCCATACTTTGATGTGGTCAAATTAGACCACTTTGCCTGGGAAGGCGAGCCGGTCGAAAGTCGTCGAATATTCGTTTTAAAAAAGAAATAAATCTTATTATAAAATAAGCACCAGCGCGGAAAATTGTTTTAAAATCATAATTGATTTTGTATTATATTTTTAAAGTGGCTGACCCACAGGGAAATAATACGGAGGTTTCTTATGGAAGAAATCTTTAAACAGATAGGTTCATATATATCCGAATACGGATTCAAATTATTACTCGCACTTTGTATTTGTGTCGCGGGTATTTGTGTCGCGTGGTTAATAGGATTTTTATTAAAGAAAATCTTACTTAAAACCAGACTCGATGGTGCGATGCTTACATTCATCGTCTCCA
>JAEEGH010006221.1_pt1 | contig 29347 bp, 32 predicted proteins | sample 9134181 | NCBI WGS metagenome assembly JAEEGH01 (sample SAMN16246544, study PRJNA631951) | gut metagenome | biome: gut microbiome; feature: rumen; material: DP-attached | host: Bos | place: Iran: Karaj | collected 2018-10 | reverse complement strand
GAGACCGGTAAGTTGCAGGGGGCAGAAACCTACAATAAGGGCTCAAGAGTGGAACTAAAAGCAGCAGCCTATGATGGATTCGAATTTGTGGGATGGTCTATAAACGGACAGGTTGTCTCAAGAGATAACAGGTATGTAATTAACGAAATTAGCGGTGATGTAAATTTAGTTGCCAATTTTATGAAGAAAAATGCAACTACATACAAGATTGTATCCGGTATTGCAACAGCGGGCGGAAGTATCACACCAAGTGGTGAGTATGTAATAGCTGAGGGCGGAAGTGTTACATATAATATTATGCCTGCAGCAGATTACAAAATTACTGCAGTAATGGTTGATGGAAAGAATATTGGAGCTGTTTCCAGCTACACCTTTAATAATGTGAGAGGTGGACACTCTATAACGGCAAGCTTTGAAAAGAAGCCTGAGCCTATTGTGCCAAAGAGCGATACATCTACGGCCAAGACAACATCCGGACAGACGAAGAAAGCAAGCTCAACACAGAAAGAGACCACGGTAACCCCTAAGAATACTGATTACAACGAAGATACAGCTGCTAAAGGCGCTGTCCCTGAACAAAATGTTGTGGAACAGAATATTCCTGAGGAAGTGGATTCCCTTGAAGGTGAGGAATACGAGGAGGATGTTTATACGGAATATGAAGAGGCTCAGATTCCGGAAGAGACACCTATAGTAAGCGTTATGTCCAAGCACAACATGGATGAGACGACGCTTAGAATACTGATTGATGATGATGCTGTTCTTCCAATGCTTAGGGAAGCCTACGAGGATGGAACGCTTCAGATAACCGTGAACAATGGATATGCTGAGGATAAGCAGGAAACTGCAGTAGAGTTGTATTATAAGCAGCCTACGCTTTTGAATTTTGAGGATGTAATTGCTGAAACGCTTACCAAAGAAGAGAAGTACAATGTTCTTACCGGAACGCCGGTTTCCTTCAATATTGATATAACAGAGAATACTGCAACAATTGACGAAGGAACGAAGCAGCTGATGCAGAAAAAAATCGGATATAAACCGGTAAGTTACTTCGATTTCCTTATCCTGAAGACAAGCGGAGGAATAACGAGCGTTATAAATAACACAACTACTGATCTGGAGGTGGTATTACCCATTCCTGAGCAGTATCGGAAGGAAGGCAGAAAATTCTATGTATTAAGAAATCACAATGGTGTGGTTGACGTATTGGATGACATAGGAAATGATCCTGCAAGTATTACATTCAAAACAGATAGATTTTCAGAGTATGCTATTGCATATGAGGCGATAAATATTAACAGGCTGATATTGAGAGTTGTTCTTGTAGCTGTAGTATCGCTGATACTTGCCATCATATGTTTTGCTAATCTTTTAAGATATAAGAGAATGGCCAGGAAATAATGAAATAACTGGCTAAAATGTCAAAAGAGATGTACAATTTACAATATAAAAGTATACGATAACAAGGAGGACACATGCGATTCATTCAATCAGAGCACATCAAGGTTGCAAACCTTGAATCAAGGCTGGATGATGCTAACAAAGTAATCGATGATTACATCTCTGATACGGGGATTGACAGCAAAAAGGCTCTAAGATTGAGGCTGCTTTCTGAAGAGGTCTTAAGACTTGCCAAGTCAATTATTGGGCATGGAATAATGGAGTTCTGGCTGGAGGGAGATGCAAGACTTACTCGGATTTACCTTACGGCTGAGAACAACATTGACAGATATAAACAGGATGAGCTTCTTTCTGTATCAAAGACAGGCGAGAATTCCGCAGAAAAAGGGTTTTTTGGAAAACTCCTTGCAATGTTTATCATGGATGTTCCAGGTGAGTCCACCTGGAATCTTAGGGACTACAAGGATGAGATAAGGCGCAGAAAAAGAGAGGATCCTTACTCTCAGGAAGCATGGGACGATCTGGAGAGATCGCTCGTTGCTAATCTTGCAGATGATATCGAAGTTGGCATCAGCAGGGATAAGATCAAGATGGTGGTCACAAAAGACTTCTCGGAGGCTCTTAGTACTATAGGCTCCAGGGTGCCGGAATATAAGGGCGATTACACCTTTATAGATAGCAATAAGCTGGATGAAAGTACTCTATATGATAAAGCAGATGAACTGATTGAGGACCTGGAAGTTTCCAAAAAAGATGCGATACATCTCAAGCTGTTGTTTGAAGAGACAGTAGGAATGCTCAAATCAATGGCTGCTGATTATCACGCAGAGATCTGGTTTGAGAAGTATAAGAAGGAATGCTGCCTTAAACTTACAGGAAAAACCCTCATGGATTCAGCTAAGAAGAAAGAGCTGATATCCATTTCGTCAGATCATGACAACCACTCAGCAAAAGGATTCATGGGCAAAGTGACGGATGTTATTGAAAGCGGCCTTTTGAATTATACAGATGTAATGAAGCTCCAACAGCAGTACGGGGCGGGGTATGTAAGCTATGGCTCCATGGGGCTATATGGATTTACAGAAGGAAGCGTTACACCGGGAATACAGTGGTCACTGTGTGATTACAGAGATTCCCTCGAGGCGGATCAAGATAATAATCCAAGCGTTAAAGAGGCTTGGGACGAGCTTGAGAAGTCGATTGTTGCCAGCCTTGCCAAGGATGTTCTTGTGGGTGTAAAGGGCGACAGAATAGATATTACTATGGTCTATGAGTTAAACGATTGAAAAATAAGAAGAGAGAGGAGATTTAAAATGACAATCAACAAGATCGAAAACGGAAGTGAACTTACAATCGCATTGGAGGGAAGACTTGATACCACAACAGCGCCTCAGCTTGATGATGAGCTTAAGGCTGCGCTTCCTGGAACAGAAAAGCTTATCTTCGATTTTGAGAAGCTTGAGTACATCTCATCTGCAGGCCTAAGAGTGCTTCTTTCTGCTCAGAAGGTTATGAACAATCAGGGCAGCATGGTTATCAGGAACGTAAGCGAAGAAATCAGTGAAATCTTTGAAGTAACAGGATTTGTTGATATTCTTACAATCGAGTAATAGTCGGGAAATTCACATGAAGGAAATAACGTTAGAGGCCAAAACCGAAAAACTGGACGAAGTCCTTGTTTTCGTCGACGGTGAGCTGGAGGCTGCAGGGTGTACTATGAAAGGACAACTGCAGCTTGATGTGGCCGTTGAGGAAATCTTCGTGAATATTGCAAGCTATGCTTATCCTGAGGGATCAGGAAGTGCAACTATCCAGGTCAATACTGACCCGGATAAGAAGTATGTCACCATTACTTTTATAGACGAGGGAATTCCATACAATCCTCTTGCAAAAGAGGATCCTGATGTAACCCTGTCTGCAGAAGAGAGGCAGATTGGTGGTCTTGGAATATTCATAGTTAAAAAAAGCATGGACACAACAGCCTATGAGCGCACAGATGGAAAAAATGTCTTTTCCATGGGATACTCGTGGGCTTAGAAGGGGACGTTAAATGGCATCAATTGCTAAAGATGTGGATATTAAACAATTTTATGATGCAATAGTAGATTTTGAGAACAGCGAAGAGGCTCAGGAATTCTACTATAAAGTGATGGATACACCCACCGGAAGAAAGAACAAAAGCGGAAGTGATGAGACGGTAAGAGACAGGATCCTTAAAGCTTACGCTATGCTCTTTTGTGAGGAAGCGGGATTGGAGCCCGGTGAAAAAGCCGGTACCCAGGAAGTTGCTGATACGGCAGACAGGCTCTATATTGGCGGGACAGGTTATGATCCACAGCACTGGTATCGAATGAAATACCACTTCCCGGTTATAGACGATGATAACTATGACAGATTTGCAGCACTGGTTCTGGCAGATATGAACTCAGGGCCGCTTCATGATGCTGCAATGAATGACGGTGATACTCTGGTGGTGGGAGAAGCAGACCCACTACACATGACAGTTCAACAAAGAAAAAATCAGAAGGTTAAAAGCATATCATTACCTACAGGAGGTGGACAGTGAATATACTTGCGGTAGATAATGATGAAACCGCTTTAAAGAAAATAAAAGGCATCCTCAAAAAGGTACTGCCAGAGGCTACATGTTATTTCTTTAATGAGTCGCTTGCGGCTCTTGCCAAAGCGCGTGAAGAAGAAATAGATGTGGCTTTTCTTGATGTAGAAATGCCAGAGCTTTCCGGAATAGACTTGGGCAGGTACTTGAAGGATCTAAATCCATATGTCAATCTGATCTACCTGACGGATAATACTGATTATGCTTATGAAGCAATGAAACTCCATGCCAGTGGATATCTGAAGAAACCAGGAACAGACAAGGAGGTTAAGGGAGAGCTCGAATCTTTGCGCTATCCCGAGCTTCGTAAGAAATATAAGAGAGTTTTTGCTCAGACATTTGGAAACTTTGAACTTTTCGTAGATGGAGAGCCGGTGGAGTTCAAGTATAAGAGGACCAAAGAAATAGTGGCGCTTCTTGTCAATAACAAAGGGGCTCAAACTACTAACGGAGAGATTATCGCATCTTTGTGGGAAGATGATGGTGATCCGGAAAAGAAATTATCCTATCTGTGTAACTTAAGACAGGATCTTCAGAATACCTTTACTAAGCTTAAACTTGATGGGATTATCCTTAAACAGCGTGGAAGTATGGCTATTGCCAAAGACCGTATTGAATGTGACCTATACGATTGGCTGGAGAATAAGAACGACTCCAAGTATAAATATGTTGGAGATTATATGAACCAGTACAGTTGGTCAGAGTTTTATCATGCAGAGTTAGACGAGATAAGTTACGACCTGGAAGAAGAGGAGTAAAAGGAGAATCTGATGTTCGGGAACGAGAAACCTCTTAGGCGGAGTATTCTCATTGGATGCTCAGTTTTTATCCTGTTTCTCTGCCTTGTTTTAAGCATTCTCACTTACAGGACCTACACAAGGTCTTTGTACCACTCCTACGAAGAGAGAATGACAGATATCATCAATTATGTCGAGAGCCACATAGATATTGAGGATCTGTCTGAATGTGTTTCTACCGGGGTGGAATCAGAAAAATATTATGAGCTGATGGGCTTTATGGATGGGATAATGGAGGACTTTGATATTCATTATCTCTATATTCTATGCCCTGTTGAGAGTGACGGTGTGCCTGTCATGATGAATATCCTTTCAGCGGATACTGCATATGGCAGAGAATTCGAACCCGATGGTCTTAGGCTAAATTCGCTTATGCCAGATGACTATGAACTCAAGGATATTCTTCTTTATAAGGATGCCATGAAAAATGATGGCATTACATTCTTTAAAAATGTCAGCATTTGGGGATATGACTATACCGGACTAAAGAATCTTGTGGACAGTAAGGGAAACTGTTTTGGAGCATTATGTGTTGATGTGAGCGTTTATGAACTTCAGCGTGCAATCCAGACATACACTGTTATTAATGTAATTCTCATTGTGGTTTTGGGCGTTCTGTTCATCGCATTTTTCCTTGTCTGGATGAATAGGAATATCACTGAACCAATTACAAGACTGGAAAAGAGTGTGGTTTCCTTTGCTCAAAGATCCCATGAACAAAGAGATCCTGACCAGCTTAATTATGATGATCCCAAAATCCATACACATAATGAGGTGGAGTCACTTTCTAATGCTGTCGCCCAGATGTCCACGGATATGAGGACATATGTTAAAAACATCATTGATGCTGAGGGTGAAGTTGCCAACATGAAGAGCCAGGTGACCCAGATGGACGCTGTGGCTTATCAGGATGCGCTTACGCATGTCAAGAATAAGGCATGGTATGACAAGACTAAGGAGAGGTTGGATCAGGAGATCATAGAGGGTAAGGCGAGATTTGGCCTTATCATGGCTGATCTCAATAACCTTAAGAAGATAAATGACACTTATGGGCATGACCATGGCAACGAATATATACTTGGCTCATGCCATCAGATATGTCTGACCTTTGCACATTCTCCGGTATTCAGGATTGGAGGAGATGAGTTTGTGGTGCTTCTTGAGGGTGGCGATTACGATAATAGAAATGAATTAATGAAGGAGCTTAGGGCATTTTTCACGGATAACAAGGATCCGTGGAAGGAACCATGGCTAAGATATTCTGCTGCGCTTGGTATGTCAGTATACGAAGAAGGAAAAGATATCTCAGTAGACGATGTCTTTAAACGCGCTGATTCTCTGATGTATAAGGATAAGCTGGAATCAAAAATGGGTCGCCAATAATTAAATATGTTATATAGCATATATAAGGAGTTGGCATGACTAAAAACAAAAGAAATCTACTGTGGTTGTTCCTTTTTCTTATCGTATTTATAAACGGATTTGAGGCTGGCGGATATCAGGCCAGCCTTTATACTATAGGGCAGATATATGATCTGTCTGTTACCAATATGGGGCTTTTTGCGTCGGTTGAGCTTTTTGCAACTATGCTTGCTCCCCTTGTACTTGGAAGCTGGGCAGATAGAACTGACAAGATTAAGTGCATTCTAATACTCCTTGGCATCCAGGGGGCATTTTCAGTACTGATTTTTGCAGGAAATGCGCAGATGGTGTTTATCCTTGGGATATTTTTCCTGGGACTGACCACAAGTGCGCTACAGTTCATATCAATTGCTGCGTTGGCAGAGGCATATCCCATATCAGGCAAAAGAAAGATCGGCTTTATGACATCGATGTATGCTCTTGGGGCGCTAGTATCTCCTTTGTTTGTTAACTTCTACTTAAGCCGTGGAATCAGTTGGAAAACACTGTTTGTTGCGCTTGCTCTTGGCTCTGCGATAGCGTTTGTGGGAACAATCCTTAACCGAGAGGGAAGCGGAGAGATAAGCTCAGATGCAGGAGATGAAGCTTTAGGGACAGGCGGTTTTATCATTCTTGGAGTACTTCTTTTGTGCGTCGTTATGTGCATTTACGTGGGCTTTGAAAATGGATTTGCATTCTTTGTTGATACCCTGTTTACAGATGTTTTTAAGTCTTCATCTGGAAAGTTCGCACTTTCACTGTTTTGGGCTGTCATGATTCCGTCAAGGGTTCTTGTAGGATGTTTTTCGCAGCACGCGAGAAAGATTTTGATAATATCGGTTATTGCGATTCCGGTTACAACCATACTTATATCGTTTATGAATAGCGCCGGAGCAGTACTTTTGCTGTGTGTTCCGCTTGGGTTTGCGTGCGGAGCAGTTTATCCCAGCGTTCTTGCAACAATGCTTAAGTATTCCGGAAACAAAAAAGCTACAGCTACTGCAATGATAACAGTTTCCACAGGTGTAGGAGGAGTTATCTTTACTGCGCTTACAGGTATTATGGCCGGATTTATGGGAGTTAAAAATGCGCTGGCGTCATTGGCAGCTTTCTTTGTACTTTCTATAGTTGCGGTAATTACGCTGAAGAGGGCGGATAAGTTATGTGAAAAGGAGTATGTTAAATGAGGGTTTGTCTGCTAAACGATTCATTTCCACCTGTTATTGACGGCGTTGCAAATGTTGTTATGAACTATGCAAGGATTATGACCGAGAATTATGGTGATCAGGTTGTTGTTGGCACTCCTAAGTACCCAGGAGCTGATTACAGCGGATATCCATATGAGGTTGTGCCTTATTCTAGCATAAATGTTTCTGATATTGTAGCCGGGTATAGAGCGGGGAATCCGCTGTCTATTGGGGGACTTACACAGTTGACCAGATTCCGCCCTGAAATCATACATACCCATTGCCCGGCTGCGTCTGCTGTTATGGCAAGGGTCCTTCAGAAGGAACTTAATATTCCCATTGTGTTCACCTATCACACCAAATTTGATGTTGATATAGCCAGAGCCGTCGGGGATGGATTCCTTAAAGACGAGACGATAAAGGCTATGGTTGCCAACATTTCCGCGTGTGATGAAGTATGGGTAGTATCACAGGGAGCGGGCGAGAATCTGAAATCCCTTGGATACGAAGGTGATTACAGAGTAGTATCGAACGGCGTAGACTTTGCAAAGGGAAGGGCGGATGATTCGCTGGTAAAAGAGGCTACGGCAGGTTATGACTTACCTGAAGGAATTCCGGTGTTCCTGTTTGTTGGAAGGATAATGAAATATAAAGGACTCCCTATCATTATTGATGCGCTTAAAGAACTCTCGGAAAAAGGTATAAATTACCGCATGGTATTCGTGGGTGGTGGTGCAGATGCTGAAGAGATGCAAGGTAAGGTTAATGAATATGGCATTTCTGATAAAGTGATCTTCACCGGGCCAATCCATGACAGGGATAAACTTAGAGCTTGGAATACACGAGCGGATCTGTTCCTTTTCCCGTCTGTGTATGACACTAACGGCATTGTTGTAAGAGAAGCTGCGGCCTGTGGCCTTGCCAGTGTGCTTATCAAGGATTCCTGTGCGGCTGAGGGAATCACTCATGACAGGAATGGCTTTATTATTGATGAAAATCCACATGCAATGGCGATGTTTTTAGAAAGTGCTTCAAAAGATCTTTCCCACCTTGCTGATGTAGGACAAAATGCAATGGATGAAATATATATATCCTGGGAAGACAGCGTTAAGGATGCTAAAAACCGATACGAGGAGATCCTTCAGATGCACAGGGATGGAAATCTTCCCGATAAGAAGTGGTCCGGTACTGAACTGCTCCTTGACTCCTGGTCCAGGGTAATAAGTGGAACAGAGCATGTTTTTGATGCACACAGAAGTTTTCATGAGGGAATGAGGGAAAACTTTGAAGAGTTTAAAGATGGTGTTTCTGAATTCAAGAGTAATCTTGAGGAGATAAAAGACAGATTTGATGGATTCATTCACTGATTCTAAAAAGGACTGGTACAAGCGCATGAGCTTTTACCAGATATGGGTCAGAAGCTTTGCAGATGGTAATGGCGATGGCATTGGTGACCTGTATGGAGTTTATGACAAGCTTGAATATATACAATCGCTAGGCGTTGACGGGATATGGTTTTCGCCTATCTATCCCTCTCCAAATGCTGACTATGGATATGACATATCCGATTATAAGGATATTCATCCTGATTTTGGCACTCTTGATCAGTTTAAGAAGGTTCTTAACAGGGCGCATGCTCTGGGACTTAAGGTAATCATGGATCTTGTGGTCAACCATACATCAGATGAGCATCCCTGGTTTATAGAGAGTCGTAAGGGAAAAGACAATCCGTATAGCGATTACTATTTTTGGAGGGACAAACCAAACAACTGGGAGAGTTTGTTTGAAGGCAAAGCCTGGGAATATGATCCAGTAAGAAAGCAGTATTACCTGCATATTTTTGCAAAAAAGCAGCCGGATCTCAACATGGACAACCCAAAGGTGAGGGAAGAGGTAAAGTCAATTATGAGATTCTGGCTTGACATGGGCGTTGATGGCTTCAGGGAAGATGTTATCAACTTCATATCAAAGAAAGAGGGGCTGCCAAATGGAATCCCGTTCCTACCGGCAGTAAATGGAATGCCTCATTATAAGGATGGGCCTCATATTCACGAGTATATGGCTGAGTTTAGGCAGGTGTGCAATGAGTATGACTGCTTCCAGCTTGGCGAGGGACCAATGACAACGGTTAAGTCTGCGCTCAAGTACCTTACCGGTCCCACAAAGTCTTTGGATATGATGTTTTCTTTTGACCATATGATGGCAGACTGCATCTATACGGAGTATGTACACAGGCCTTTTTCCCTTGTTAAGCTAAAAAAAGCATTTACAAAGTGGCAGAAAGCTTTGGATGGAAGGGGATGGAATGCTCTTTACCTCGAAAACCATGATCATCCAAGGATTATAAGCAGATATGGCAGCGAGCATTTCTGGAGGGAAAGCGGAACTATGCTGGCGGCGTCCTATATTTTCCAGCAGGGGACCCCTTTTGTTTATCAAGGTCAGGAAATAGGAATGACCAATATTCGCCTTCTGTCGATAGATGATTACATTGATGTATCCAGTAAGACAAATTATCACACGTATCATTTGAAAGACAGTGTAGAGGACAGATTAAAGAGAATCCACGTATCCAGCAGGGATTCATCCAGAACCCCCATGCAGTGGGATGATAGTCCAAATGCGGGATTTTCCACCGCAAAACCGTGGTTTTTTGTGAACTCAAATTATAAGAGAGTAAATGTAGCAGCTGAGGAGAAAGACAAATACAGTATTCTCAATTTCTACAGGCGGTGTTTAGCACTTAGAAAGAGCTCTAAGACGCTGATTTATGGCACATACAGCGAATATTTTCCTAAGGATAAGGAGTTGTATATATACGAAAGAGTTCTTGGAAATGAAAGCTATCTTATCATTTGCTCTTTTTCAAGAATTTCACACAGGCTTAAATTTCCTGATAAATATGCAAAAAGACGGGGAAAGCTTGTTTTGTGTAATTATCCGGTGGAAGAAAGGCGCAAAGGACGTCTTAGACCTTTTGAGACTAGGGTTTACAGATATCGAAAGCATACTGTAAAATAAGATATGGAGGAAAAATTTATGGCAGACAGAGGAGATCTTATCAATCAGTTAGCAGCAACAATGGGAGCAGGTAATTTTGCCTCTACCAAATATGAAGAGTCAAGATATGATGCATCTACAGGAACCCTATACTGTGATGGAATTATGATCGCGTCTACTGTCATAGATAAGGCGGAATCTCATTTTAAGGCTCTTAAGGCCAAATGCAATTATGCAGATCCGGCATCCAGAGAAATGGCAATGATTTACCAGGTTGCTATTGAAGGAATTAAGAAGATCAGAGAATCTGGTCAAGAGACTATGAAGGAAGACAGATCAAACTAAAAATACTAACGGCAAATACCAATCGGTATTTGCCGTTTTTGTTGTTATTTCATTGTCACAAGCTCGTATTCCCTTGAGCCTAACCCTATCTTTTCTGCATGTTCAAGAGTTTCTGCCCAGGAAACGTTGGGATTGCTATTGTGCCATACGTCTCCATGATCGTGGAAATGCTCTTTTGCCATGTTGTCTCCAAGCTGGCTATTCCTAATGGGTTCCGCTTTCTGGCACAAATCGACGCAAGCCTGATCTAAAGCTACAGGATCAAAAGATGCAAGCATTCCGATGTCCGGAAGGATAGGAGCATCGTTTTCACCGTGGCAGTCGCAGTTTGGTGAAACATCAGTAATCAGGCTGATATGGAAGCAGGGGCGTCCATTAACTACTGCAGCTGTATATTCTGCCATTTTCCGCCCGAGCATCTGAGGGGCGTCTCCATTGTTGTTTTCAATGGCATCAAATGCACATGCGCCTATACAGCGCCCGCAGCCCTTACATTTTTCAGGATCTATAAAGGCTTTGTTTTCTTTATACTCTATAGCGTCAGACCCGCATTCTTTAGCACAGCGGTGGCATCCTCTGCACAATCCCGGAATAACATGAGGCTGGCCGCTATTATGCTGTTGCATCTTGCCGGCACGGCTTCCGCAACCCATTCCGATATTCTTTATAGCTCCACCAAATCCAGCTTGCTCGTGACCCTTGAAGTGAGTAAGAGAAATGAAAATATCGGCATCCATGACTGCACGGCCTATGTATGCTTCCTTGCAATACTCTCCATTCGGAACAGGCACCAGGATGTCGTCAGTTCCGCGCAGGCCGTCTGCAATGATGATTTGGCAACCGGTTGTTATTGTATTAAAGCCATTTATATTGGCACAATCCAGGTGTTCCAGGGCATGTTTTCGGCTTCCCGGATATAGCGTGTTGCAATCTGTCAAAAACGGCAGACCACCCTGTTCTTTGACTACATCAGCAACTGCTTTTGCATAATTCGGACGAAGGAAAGCAAGGTTTCCAAGTTCTCCAAAATGCATTTTTATTGCGACAAATTTGTTATCCATGTCGATTGAGCCAATGCCAGCCAGTTTAATCAGTTTCTGAAGCTTTTCAGTAAGACTTACACCGAGTCCGGTCCTGAAATCTGTAAAATAGACCTTTGATTTCTCCATATAGTTTCCCTCCGGAAATTAAGAAAAACAGATGCATAATTAGTCATAAATCCTAGGACTATTATAAATGAGATTTCAATTTTAATGAATACATTCCGTCAAAAGTGAACATTTTAATGCAAATAATATGATAAAATATTATGTATTGGAGGATGGTCATATGGTACTTTATCTAACAAGCAGTTTCATACCATATCAGGATATTGACAGCTATGTTAAGAAGGCTACCGATGAGTGCTTCGGCTTTTTTGATGACCTAAGGACTGAGTGGCCGAAAGCTGCGAATATTCTATATGTTCCATGTGATCCAAAAGCAGATAAAGAAAACGAACATCAACTCAAAAGAGTACTGGATGCTTTTGAGTTTAAAGGGCTTGCTGTAAAAGAAACACGTATCCTTGATGAGATGGATAAACAGGCTCTCTCTGAGTATGTTGCGTGGGCAGATGTTATATATCTTGCAGGTGGACATGCCCCGACACAGCTTGCTTTTATGAAGAGAATTGGTCTTAAGGAAGCTCTTTTGAACTTTGATGGAATCGTCATTGGTTTAAACGCCGGTTCTATTAATTCTGCGTTCTATGTATACCTTATGCCTGAACTTGACGAAGAGGCAACAGATCCCAATTATGTCAGATTCACAGAAGGCCTTGATCTTACAAATATTCAGATGATACCTCACAGAGAGGCAATTCTTGAAATGACTGTCGGAGGCCATAACCTTATAGAGGATATTATTTTACCGGACAGCTTTGGATGTAGATTTTATCTGGTATCAGATGGAAGCTATTTCAAGGTAAAGAATGGAAAGACTGTATTCAAAGGCAAGGGTGATATTATTGAGGATGGTGCCATCCTTCCACTGAAACAAGGCACAATAGTGCCATATATGGGATATGTTGAACAACCTGTCATTAGGACTATTTTGTCTGAAGGCTATGATATGGTTGTTACAGTTTATAAAGAAGATGAGAGATGCGAGGTTTATCATCTATGTGATAATCTATCTGAGATATTTGAGAGCAGCAAGCTAAAATACAAAGACATATGTTTCAAGATATCTCAGACTGTGGTAGAAGAAGAAAGGGAGGTATTCCTTAAGGGAATGAGCCTGTCTGTAGTACAAAAAGAGCTTAGAGAAAAGGGGAATTTTGTCAGGACCGTTCATGTGGATACTGAGTTTGGACGAAGGGCTAAAAACATTCGTGTGCTTGAAATCCCCGGATATCCCGACTGGCTTATGATATTGTTTATAGATGTCACAGCTTCTCTTGACCACGACTGGATGACAGATGAATATACCAGAACAGGCTTTATGGAGAGAACCAAGCTCTTTTTATCTGAGCTTCAGGAAGATGAGCACTATTCGCTGGTATACACTAACGTGAAGGGTTTTAAGGCTGTTAACGAGCTGTTTGGTGATCAAAGCGGAGATATGGTAATTTTCCAAACTAGGGATGCTCTTAGAAGATACCTAAGACCTTTAATTATGGGTAGACTTGAGAGCGACCACTTCGTTCTAATAACTGCGGATGAAAACCTTAAGAATCTAAAGAAAGTGTGCAGACAGATATTCAAGATTGAATCTAAAGAATACAGCTATGAGATTCGTTGTGGAATCTATTCAATCAAGAATTCCAATGTTGAGGTTACCCAGCTTCTCGCAGGTGCCAAGCTTGCTGAGAAGACAATAAAAAATGAGGAGCGAAATCTTCTTTATGCATATTACGATGATGTCATGAAGGAGAATTATGTTAAACAGCGATTTCTTTTGTCTGAACTCGAGAGAGGTATTGCTGATAATGAGTTTGAGCCGTATTATCAGCCAATAGTGGACGCCAAGACCGGTGAGATAGTAAGTGCAGAAATGCTCATCAGATGGCGCCACAAAGATTTGGGAATGGTTTCACCTGTAGATTTCGTGCCTATAATTGAGTCGGAGGGCAAGATACCTATACTTGATAATTTTATGGTATGCCGTGGCATGGATCTGGTGACAAGGCGTATCCGTCAGGGGAAAAGAGCTGTTCCGTGTGCTATGAACCTGTCGAGAGTTGACTTTTATGATGCTGCATTTATTGAAAGTATTTTTGACAGAATAAAAGAGAACAACATTGATACATCACTTATAAGGTTTGAGGTAACGGAATCAGCATATGCCGACCTTGAAACAAAGGCCCTGGATTACCTTGATAATATGAAAAAGCAAGGAATAAAGATACTGCTTGATGACTACGGAAGTGGTATGAGTTCGCTTTCAATGCTTGAGACTTTTGACTTTGACATTATAAAGCTGGATATAGGGTTTGTTAGAAAGATTGGCATCAATGATAAGGCTGAGGCTATAGTAATTTCAACCATTAATCTTGCGCACTCTATTGGCGCAAAGGTCACTGCCGAAGGAGTGGAGACTGAAGAACAGCTGAAATTCCTTCAGGCTGCAGAGTGTGACTATATTCAAGGGTATTATTTCTATAAGCCATTGCCTGAAGAAGAATTTGAAAAGTTACTGTAATAGGATTACGATATGGGATTATTTTTTAATGCAGATAAGTATATAACCAGAGTAGAAACGCCTCGGATTGACATGAATCAGAGCAGAAAGGGTAGGGTTCTGCAATACATAGACAAATACTTTGAAATGTATAATCACGAGTATCTGGGCGATGTTCGCAAGGCATGCATTGAATACATTGAAGAAACGCTTGAGGATCAGGAAGGCATTAGAAAAAAGGTTACAAGTTCAGAAGTGCAGGCTACAACAACCATAATCAAAGGCCTTCAGGATTTTGTTGGAAAAGGAAGTCTTAATGACCTGAAATATATGCGTGTTCTTGCTGCAAAAGAGGCCTTTAAGTTGTACTGCGGAATGATATCCAAGGTGCTTGAGCTTGGGATAATTGACAGGAAACAAGCCAAACGCAGGATTACAAAGTTCTACAAAGCCTGCGCGCTTGAGTAAAAATCAAAACTACTCCCCATGTTTATTGCAAACATGGGGAATTTATATGAAAAGAGAGGATATAACTATGCAAAACAAATTACCTAAACGAGAAGAAGTACTTTCAGAATTAACCTGGCGCCTCGAGGATATTTATGATGATGAAACTAAGTGGGAGACTGAGTTAGTAAAATCAAGTGATATTGCTGATAAAATGGCTGCTTTAAGGGGAAGATTATCAGAAAGCGGAGAAGTTTTATTAGAACTGTGTAAGCTAAATGAAGACCTGGAGCTTCTTCTGGACAGGGTTTTTGGCTATGCCCACATGAGAGAGGATCAGGACACATCCAACTCTAAATACCAGGCTCTTAAGCAGAGGGCAATGTCTACTTACGTAAGCGCATCAGAAAAAACCGCTTTTATAAATCCTGAAATTTTGCAGCTCTCAGATGAGAAGCTGGAAGAGTACTATTCCAGTGTTCCATCGCTTAATCGCTACAAAAGGATGATAGGGGAAATCAGACGGCTTAAGGATCACATGCTTGGAAGTGATATGGAACAGCTCCTTGCCAGCGCAAGCGAGGTACAGGGAGCATCCCAGAAGGCATATGGAATGCTTTCAAATGCGGATCTTAAGTTCCCTTCTGTTAAGGATTCTAAAGGAGAGGAAGTTCAGCTGTCTAACGGAAGATTTGTACCAACTCAGATGTCCAAGGACAGATCTTTGAGAAAAGCAAGTTTTGAAGCCTTTTACGGACGATATGAAGAGTTCAAAAACACATGGGCATCCTTGTATGATGGTGAGGTAAAGGGGCGCATCTTTGAGGCTAAGGCAAGGAAGTACAATTCTGCGTTTGAAGCGGCTGTTGACAAAAACAATGTATCACCCTCAGTGTGTGACAGGCTCTTTGAGTCTATCCATAACAACATGGATAAGATGCACAGGTATGTTACATTGCGTAAAAAACTCCTTGGAGTAGATGAACTTCACATGTACGATGTTTATGTTGCCATGCTCCCCGAGTATGATATGAAGGTCTCATACGATGAAGCTAAGGAGCTGTCATTAAAGGCACTTGCACCACTAGGAGAGGACTATCTTGCGGTTGTCAAAGAGGCTTATGAGAACAGATGGATCGACGTTGTAGAGAACGAAGGAAAGCGTGGCGGCGCTTACTCCGGTGGTGTTTATGATGTACATCCTTATATGCTCCTTAATTACAATGAAACTTTGAATGATGTCTTTACCCTTGTGCATGAGATGGGACATTCAATGCACACATGGTATTCAAACAAGGCGCAGAACATCATTGATGCAGGATATAAGATTTTTGTTGCAGAGGTTGCATCAACGACTAATGAAGTTCTTCTTTATCATTACATGAAGGATCATGCACAGAGTGCAGAAGAAAAGGCGTTTATCATCAATCACTTCCTTGATAGTTTCAAGGGAACTATGTTCAGACAGACAATGTTCGAGGAATTTGAAAGAAAAACATGTGAGATGGCAGAGGGCGGAACACCCCTTACTGCAGAGGCTTTATATGATGTCTATCTTGATCTCAACAAGCAATATTTTGGAGATGATATGATCTCAGATCCTCAGATTGGATGGGAATGGTGCAGAATTCCTCATTTCTACTACAACTTTTATGTTTATCAGTATGCAACAAGTTTTGCAGCTGCTGTTGCCATTGCTGACAGGATTCTCAAAGAAGGTGAACCTGCGGTAAACGAGTATAAGAAATTCCTATCAAGCGGATGTACACAAGATCCTGTAAGCCTTCTTAAGATTGCAGGCGTCGACCTGACAACAAGAGAGCCAATAGATTCAGCGCTTGCAGTATTTGGAGAAGCAATTTCTGAAATGGAAGCCATAGCCGGTGAATTGGAATAATCTTAAAGAGATTAAATACATCATCTTGTATTATTGTGTCTTTTGCCCTACAATATAGAGTATAAAAACTATATATAAAGTTGGGGGAAGGGAAATTGAATAGCATTTATACAACAAAAACCATGGAGGATATTGTCTGCTACTGGATAGAAGCTGTGCACACCATAAACAGGCTGGAGAGACTTTCAGTCTATACTGATGAGGCCGACTTGATGAATCTTGTTGCTGCAATAGATAATGCAGCTAACCCAGTAATCAGTATCATGTCTGATGCAGAAGACAAACTGGGAGCAGCTATTGAATCCGCAATTGTTTCTGGAGCTGGTGATTTCGGAAAATACAAGGATAAAAATATCCAGAGCCGGATCGAAGACATTACTGACATGCTTCATAAAAGATTTGGAAACATCTATGGACGTTCCAGGGAGGAACAGGTGGAGAGCTTTAACAAAGTACTCTTTGGATGCATGGATGAGTTGTGCAGTGCAGCATAAGAGAGATGAAACAGGTGCAGGATTGCACCTGTTTTTTTGTGACATGAAAGGCTAATTGTGATAATGTATCTATGCATAAAGAATAATGGTAGAGGTATTTAAATGAGTATTTTAAATGTGGAGCATCTGACTCATGGATTTGGAGACAGGGCAATATTTGATGATGTGTCCTTCAGGCTTCTTAAAGGAGAACATATAGGACTTGTCGGCGCTAACGGAGAAGGAAAATCCACCTTCATGAATATAATAATCGGAAAGTTAATGCCGGATGCAGGAAATATTGAGTGGGCAAAGAATGTTAAGGTTGGATATCTTGATCAGCACGCCGTGCTAAAAGAGGGTATGACCATAAGGGATGTCCTTCAGTCAGCTTTTGATTCTCTGTTTGAAATGGAACGTAGGATGAATGAAATCTGCGATGCCATGGCAGATGCTGATGAAAAACAGCTGGAAGAATATATGGAAGAACTTGGAACAATACAGGATCTGTTGACAAACCATGATTTCTACCTCATAGATTCAAAAATCGAAGAAGTATCCAGAGCCCTGGGATTTTTAGAACTTGGTCTTGATCGGGATGTAACAGAGCTGTCCGGCGGACAAAGGACAAAGATACTACTTGGAAAGCTTCTTTTAGAAAAGCCTGATATTCTGCTTCTTGATGAGCCTACAAATTACCTTGATGCGGAGCATATTGTATGGCTTACAAGGTATCTTCAGGATTATGAGAACGCCTTTATTTTAATATCACATGATATTCCATTTCTTAATAGTGTGGTGAATATCATTTACCATATGGATGGTCAGACCCATTCTCTAGACAGATATGTGGGCGACTATGACAAGTTCATGGAGGTCTATGAAGCCAAAAAGGCACAAAGAGAGGCTGCTTATAACAGACAGCAGCAAGAAATTGCAGATCTCAAGGATTTTGTTGCGAGAAATAAAGCAAGAGTTGCCACAAGGAATATGGCAATGGCCAGGCAGAAAAAGCTTGATAACATGGAACTTATAGAAAAAGTTCAGGAAAAGCCAAAGCCGGAGTTTTATTTTAAAACTGCAAGGACTCCGGGAAAATTCCTGTTTGAACTAAGGGATCTGGTCATAGGTTATGAAGAGCCATTATCAAGCCCTCTAAATTTGGCTATTGAAAGAAATACATTTACTGTTCTTACAGGAGCAAATGGAATTGGAAAGACCACACTTCTTAAAAGCATTTTGGGAATTATCCCTGCACTGTCGGGAAAAGTAATTAGGGGCGAAAATGTTGAGATAGGATATTTTGAACAAGAGATGAGTCCGGATATTCAGACAACATGTCTTGAAGAGATATGGAACGAGTTTCCGGGATTTTCACAGTATGAGGTGCGTTCTGCGCTTGCAAAATGTGGACTTACAACAAAGCATATAGAGAGTAAGTGTAAGGTCTTGTCCGGCGGAGAGCAGGCTAAGGTAAGGCTGTGTAAGCTGATGAACAGGGAATCAAATATTCTTGTGCTTGATGAGCCGACTAATCACCTTGATGTGGATGCAAAGGAAGAGCTTCACAGAGCGCTTAAAGAATATAAAGGAACGGTTGTTATGGTTTGTCATGAGCCAGATTTTTACGAAGATCTTGCGACTGATGTGATTGACTGTACCAAATGGACAACAAAAGTATGAAAGATCCACTTGCCAAAATAAGAAATGGCGAAGCTATGGCTTTGCAGGAAGAAATAGCATTGATCATCAGATTGAGTTTTCCTGCAATACTTGCACAGATTTCGTCCATAATAATGCAGTACATTGATGCGTCAATGGTAGGACACCTTGGCCCTAATGCCTCCGCAGCTATTGGTCTGGTATCAAGCACCACCTGGCTGACAGGGGGAATCATGACGGCTGCCTGCATGGGATTTTCAGTCAGGGTTGCCCATAAAATTGGTGCTAAAGATGAAGCAGGGGCACGGGAGATTGTCAAATGGGGACTGATTATCACAACCTCTTTTGGAATAATGCTATGCCTTATTTGCGTAATGATCAGTGGTTATCTTCCTAAGTGGATGGGAGGCGCCGCAGAAATACAAAAAGATGCCTCAGCATACTTCCTGGTATACGCTCTTTCAATACCAATTCGTGAGATACTATATTCATCTCAGGGAATGATTCAATCCAGTGGTAATATAAGGCTGCCAAGCATATTAAACGTGTTGATGTGCCTGTTGGATGTTGTATTTAATGTTATTTTGATCCCGCGATTAGGTGTTATAGGCGCCGCAATAGGTACAGCTCTATCAATCCTTATTATTGCTTTGATAATGCTGTATATTCTGCTATTCAGATCACAGTCATTACATATTGTTAATAGAACAGACGGCTTGAAACTTCGTTTAAATGAATTTTGTGCAAAAGAGCTTCCTACAACTATGAAAATTGCTATTCCCGTGGCGATAGACAATATTATCATGGGCTGCGCGTATGTTGCATTTACAAGAATAGTATCGCCTATTGGAACAACGGCCATTGCTGCAAATTCTTTTTCTATTACGGCTGAAAGCCTCTGCTATATGCCTGGATTCGGCATTGGTGTTGCGGCTACTACTATTGTGGGCCAATGTATTGGCGCGCATCGAAAGAAATCCGCTAAACGTCTGGGCTGGATGGCTGTTATACTTGGCATGGTAATTATGGGGATATCAGGAACCTTGATGTGGATATTCGCTCCACAGATGATTGGAATACTTACGCCAGATAATGACATCCGTGCTTTGGGAGTTACAGTCCTTAGAATCGAGGCCTTTGCTGAGCCGTTATATGGCGCATCTATCGTTGCTGCCGGAGTTTTTAGAGGAGCAGGTGAAACGCTGCTTTCAAGTGTCTTGAATCTTTTAAGTGTGTGGCTTGTCAGAATCCCGCTTGCAGGATATTTAAGTTCATTCATGGGGCTTAAAGGCGCATGGATAGCAATGTGTTTTGAATTATGCGTTAGAGGAACTCTGTTTCTTATAAGACTGTTCAGGTGGAACAGGCATTAAGCCCATAATATGTATTTAAAAGCTTTTTTGCCAAATATGAGGAATAAGTGGTCAAAATGCGCTGAAAACACTATATATTCATGCGGTCATTGGCAATACAATAGACTCATAGCAAAGCAAATAATACTTCGGGAAGGGAGAAAACCAATGAACAGATTTTGGAAAGGTTTCTTATTTGCACTGCTCATAGTCTATGTAGTATCGCCTGTGGATTTCGTTCCAGGACCTGTTGATGACATTCTGGCGGTTTTACTTTATCTTGCAGCAAACAAGAACAAGCTGGCATTAGATAAAAGAGATGATGAGCGAATTGAAGTAATTGATGCTGATGGTACAGAGATTTAAAGGAGGCATGTGATATGGAAAAGAAATTATACAGAAGTAACGAAAGAAAAGTATTTGGCGTGTGTGGCGGAATTGCAGAGTATTTTGGAATTGATCCTCTCATTGTAAGAGTTATATGGGCTGTGATGACACTTTCAGGTGGCTGGGGAGCAGTGATTTATTTTATAGCTGCACTTCTTATGGATAACCGTCCTGACTATGTTAGCAGATACGAGAATACTTGAAGAATATAATGGGTGATTATAAAGAAAAGATCATAAGAAAAGAAATAACAGTTTTTGGCTCTGTACAGGGAGTTGGCTTCAGGTACAGAGCCATTCATGCTGCAGATCTGGTTGGCGCAACAGGATGGGTAAGGAATAATCCTGATGGATCTGTTTCCATGGAGATACAGGGCACAGAAGAGCAGATTGATAAAGTATTTCAGATGATCGAACAGGGAACTTATGTATGTATAGACGATATTAGAGTGAAAACAATCCCGGTATTGGAAGATGAACGTGGATTTAAAGTTGCTGGCTATTAAATTCATTTAAAGCTCTGTATTGTATTTTGATGACCGAATAAACAAGGAAAACAACCGAATACGCAAGAATTATTGTAACAGCTATTTCACTATGGTAAAGTCATATCATCAAAAGAGAAAACACTACAATCAATGCATACAATAATTCTTATGGAGGGAATCAAAATGGCAGAGGATAAGAATGTTAAACTTAGTGATGAGACAATGAAAACCGCTACAGGCGGTATTGATCAGGATAGGGTGCGCACTGAACCGGGAACAATAATAGGACCATTTGAAACTTACGAACATAACAAATACATAGTGCAACGCGATGGTGGTCCTGAAGCTATTGCTTCATTTTCCCCTTCGGCAGGACCGATGCTTGAACCTGGAACAAGGGTAATGATTGCTCTTGTTGGTATGGGGCAGTGGGAAATAGTTAGTTTTCTTTGATTTACACATACTCCAAAATGTGTTTAAAACAGCACACAATGCCAATTGTGTGCTGTTTTTTTTATCTTTATAATTAAAAAAGAACTTGAATGTATTTTTGAGATTATAAGGAGACAAGAATAAATGGGAATGAAAAAACTCGGCTTTGGAACAATGAGACTGCCCAGGCTAAACCCTGACGACCCGGCGACAATAGATATTGATCAGTATAAAAAGATGGCGGATATGTTTATGGAAAGAGGATTCTGCTACTATGACACAGCTTATCCATACCATCAGGAGCATTCTGAGGAAGCACTAAAAGAAGCTGTTGTGAAACGGTTTCCAAGAGACAGCTTTCTTCTTGCTGACAAGATGCCAATTCTTAGGGTTAATAGTTCAGATGATTATCAGCTGTATTTCGATGAGCAGCTAAGGCGCTGTGGAGTAGATTATTTCGATTACTATCTATTGCACAATCTTGGAAGGGACAGATATATCAAAACAGAGAAGTTCGGAGGCTTCCCTTTTATAGAAAAACTAAAAAAACAGGGATATGTCAGAAATATTGGCTTTTCTTTTCATGATGATGCAGAAACCCTGGATAGAATCCTTACTGATCATCCTGAAGTTGATTTTGTACAGCTTCAGATCAATTACATTGACTGGGAGAGTATTGCCATTCAATCCAGACTCTGCTATGAAACGGCAGTAAAACACGGAAAAAAGGTTACAGTTATGGAGCCAGTCAAGGGCGGCGCTCTTTCAAAACTTCCTGATAATGCGTTAGAAAAATTCAATGAATTCTACGCTGGGGCAGACAATCCATCATTGACTCCAGCGTCTCTTGCCATACGGTATGCAGCATCGCTGGACAACGTACAGATGGTTTTGAGCGGTATGAGCAGTATGGAACAGCTTGATAATAACACCGCATATATGATGGACTTTAACCCTCTATCGGAAGATGAGAAGAAGCTGGTATTGGCAATAACAGATATATTAAACAGCAATGATACAATTCCCTGCACAAGCTGCAGATACTGCATGGAAGTTTGTCCAAATAACATAAACATCCCGGAATACTTTGGACTCTATAACATGTATTCCGTGACAGGAAACAAATCCAAAATGTACTATGAACGCTTTTCAATGAACCATGGCAAGGCTTTGGAGTGCATAAAATGTGGCCTTTGTGAAAAGAACTGTCCTCAGCATATAAACATAAGAGAACGCCTTGCTGCATTCGCGACTCTCTATGAGCAGGAATAATAATCAGATTGATGGAAAAGAGGCTGATATAAGATGAAGGATATAACTATTGCATATATTGGTGGAGGTTCACGTGGATGGGCGTGGACATTTATGACAGACCTTGCTCTTGAAGAAGAGATTTCCTGTAACAGAGAGCTCGTATATGAAGTAGGTGTTATTGTGGCGAGAGTATTTAGGCCGTCTAATAGCCTGTGCGCTATTAAATAACCGGATAAGCGTAATGATTGTCGTCTGGATATAAAAATAGGCAAGAGCCATACCTTGGCATATATATGATACGCAAAGGCACAGCCCTCTTTTGAGGCACGCGCACTGGCATGCGGATGTTCATTTTAAATGAAATAGAAAAAAGAGATTACTACCCCTGTTATTACAAGTCCTATAGATGCGGCATTAAGGCATTTTTGTCTAAGATCTTTGGGATCAAAGTAATGCCTGCCAAATTTAATTGCGTTAATAGTTACCGGGATACTCTTTATATTTCTGATTTTTGTACTTGACCTGTCCATCTTAGTATTTCTCCCTAAGCAGCTTCATCCTTACGATGACTTCAACACAACATCTAGTACCATCTGATTCCATAATATACTATATATTCTAAAAAGTGTATTAAACATTTGGGAAATTTTAGTTCGGTTTTTTTAGCATAAAAATGGGAATATGGAACAAGAAAGATGACAATGATACATAATATCAACCCCATAACAAAACTTGATTTTCCGGATCCGGATGTGATAAGAGTCGGAGATATTTATTATATGGTGAGTACGACCATGTACTTTATGCCAGGCTGCGAAATTCTTCGTTCCTACGATCTTGTGAACTGGGAGCATGCGTCGTATGTATAGGGTTGCTATAAGCCGAAAACCATATGAAAAATGCCATCATAGATAGATATATGTAAAATATAGTTGACATTATTCTATTTATGATTTATTGTATTCATATAACAAAACACCAATATTTCTTTTTACTAAGGAGGTTTGAAAATATGAATGCAAAAGTATCTGCTGGAATGGCAATGGGACTCATGGTTGGGCTGGTAATCGCAGTTATACTTCTAAAAGTCGCCAATAAAGATCACAAGCTGAAGACTCAGTATGACGAGAGACAGGAGTTGGTCAAGGGAAAAGGCTATAAATATAGCTTTTACACTATGATGTGCGTAGAAGTTGTTCTGATGCTTTTAGATATGGCTGGTATTTCTTTTCCAATCGAAAGTTATTTAATCCACACATGCACCTTACTCTTGGGATGCCTGGTTCTCTGCGTACACAGCATTTGGAACGGAGCGTACTGGGGGCTTAACAATAACCACAAACGCTATGCCATCATTATTGTTGTTGCGGTTATTTTGAACATTATTCCTGTGGCGGCTGCTATAGCACATAATTCTCTTTCTGGTACAGGAATAGATTCAATTCCGATTCTTAACATCATTGTTCTGGTATGGATGGCTATGATTGGAATTGCCGCACTTGCTAAAAAAATCATTGATGGCAAGGCTGCTGAGGAGGAATGATCATGAAAAATCTTAGACTCAAAGCAGCTCGGGCAGGAAAAGATCTTTCGCAGGATCAGCTGGCTGCTATATGCGGTGTTTCGCGGCAGACTATAAGTGCCATTGAAAAGGGTGATTACAATCCCACTATAAATCTCTGTATTGCTATCTGTAAGGCCTTGGACAAAACTTTGGATGAACTGTTTTGGGAGTGATGTATAAAGAGGAGTTGAACTTAGTTTCAACTCCTTTTTGATATAAAACATTATTAATTGCGATATAATAATATAATAAGCAATAATGTTGCGTGAAAACACTATACGGCTGAAAGGATCGGAAGAAAAATGCGCAAAGCACGGACAGAGAAAGAAAATGCTATACGTGAGAAAATGCTCGCTGAATTGTATTCAAACGAATATAACAACTTTATAGGATTTGAGGTATTGGAGCTGAGTTCAACCTATAGTAAGGCCAGAATCAAATGTGATACAAGGCTTCACAATACATACGGAAGCATCCATGGCGGTGCATTGCTTTCTTTTGTTGATGTAATGGCAGGAGCCACGGGGAGTATGAGTGGATACTATGTAACAACTGTATCTGCGAATCTTAACTTCCTACTACCGGCAGTGGGCACTGAGTATATTTACTGTGAATGTATGAAGCTGAAGACCGGAAAACACATCCTGGTATTTGATATACGTGTTACGGACGATGAGGGAAATCTTTTGGACAGCGGAGAGTTTTCTTTCTTTGCAAGCAAAGTTCCGGTTCTTGGTGACAATCTGAAGTTTTAATATGGATTTTATAGTACTTAATGAGAGGTGCATATGGAAAAACCAAAGATAACTACTTTCAAAAAGCTTAGAGAAGAATTTCTGCAGGCAACAGACACATTATGGAAAAATGAAATAAATGCGAATATCTTTGTGGCAAAGATTATGTTTGTTAATGCCGCTATAACGCTACTTTTCTTTATATTAGCGATTTTTCACGTCATAGGGTTTAATAATTCAGTAATGACAAGAACCTTGCTTCAGTCCTTTTTTGAGCTGGCTATTCCGGCATTTCTGTGCCTTAAATTAAAAGGCGAAAAAACCTGGCTTAAAATAATTCTTATGCTGTTTTATTGCATAGTTTTTGCCCGTCTTGAAATGATCATGGGACATAATGTCACTTTATGTCTGGTGTTTCCGGTAGTTTTATCTGTCAGATACTATTCCAGGCCTCTTACAGCATTCGTGACGTCGATTACTATACTATTATCCGGAATTGTTGAATATCTTGGTGTCACTCAAAAAATTATGAGACTTGATCTGAATATGGTTGAACTGCCTGCAGGAACTGTTTTGACACTTCCCGAATACACTGTATTAAGGGACGCTGTTCCTGTTGATCTCATTGATTACAATAGGCTATGGCTTCATACCCTGCAACATAGCTATATGCCTAAAATGATTCTGTTTATACTTGTTGCCCTTGTGTGCATGGAAATTGCTAAGCGAGGAAGAATAGCAATTTTCGATCAGCAAGCAGAGACAAAGAAAACCGAGAGACTGTCTACTGAACTTAATCTTGCAAGTCAGATTCAGAACAATGTTCTTCCAAATATCTTCCCGGTGTTCCCGGATATCAAGGAATTTGATCTTTATGCATCCATGACTCCCGCGAAAGAAGTGGGCGGTGATTTCTATGACTTTTTCATAGTGGATAATGATCATATAGCACTTGTTATGGCAGATGTTTCCGGTAAAGGCATACCTGCTGCATTATTCATGATGGTAGCTAGAACTCTTATTAAAAACCGTACTCTTGTCGGTGGGTCTCCTTCTGAAATAATCAGCGATGTAAATGAACAGCTATGTGACGGAAATGTAGCAGAGCTTTTTGTCACTGTGTGGCTTGGAATCATTGAGATTTCCACAGGAAAAGGAGTTGCTATCAATGCAGGTCATGAGCATCCTGCTGTAAGGAAAAAAGATGGTAAATATGAACTTATCATTTACAAGCATTCTCCTGCAGTGGCAACTATGGAAGGCATGAAATTCAGACAACACGAATTTAAGATGGATCCAGGAGATAGCATTTTCGTATATACCGATGGCGTTACAGAAGCAACAAATGCCTCAAACGAACTGTTTGGAAATGACAGATTGATTGAAGCATTAAACAGAAATCCAGACGCAGCACCTGAAGAAGTACTTGCAAATGTCAAGGCGGGAATAGATGAATTTGTGGCAGATGCAGAGCAATTTGACGATATTACCATGCTGTGTCTTAGGTATAATGGGTGATTTGATAAATGAATGAACAAAAGAAAAGCATCTGGGAATACCTTCCAGTAACATTTTTTACAGCGCTGTTTTGCTGTGTGCTATGGGGAAGTGCTTCGCCCGCTATCAAAATCGCATACGAGCTTTTCCGGATACTACCTGAAGATACAGCATCAAGGATAATGCTTGCCGGTGCAAGATTCACCATCGCAGGGGTAATGACCGTTGTCTTTGGCTCTGTCATAGCTAGAAGACCTCTTTTCCCAAAACACGAGTCCATAAAATATATCGCAGTGTTATCGCTTCTGCAGACTATAGGGCAGTACTATTTCTTCTTCATGTCTCTGGCATATATCAGCGGAGTAAGGGGATCTATTATAAATGCCGCTGGCAATTTCCTTGCAATAATAATAGCTGCAAAAATTTTTCGCCTTGAGAAGCTGACGATTCGAAAGATTATAGGATGCATGGTTGGCTTTGCCGGAATTATCCTGATACTTGGTGGAATTAATGCATTGCTTGCAGGAGGATCAATATCTTTCAGAGGCGAAGGTGCAATGCTTATAGCTGCATTGTTTTATGCTTTTTCCTCGTGCTGCATTAAGATCTTTTCAAGGTATGAAAATCCTGTTGTTCTCAGCGGATATCAGTTTATGCTAGGTGGTGTTGTGCTGTTTGTTATAGGAATAATCATGGGCGGTCAACTTGTTTTCTACAGTTATTCCTGTATATATAACCTTATCTATATGGGATTTATATCGGCGGGAGCATATACGCTGTGGGGAGTACTGCTCAAACATAACCCTGTAAGCAGGGTGTCTATCTTTGGATTTATCAATCCGGTAATGGGAGTTCTTTTATCCGCTGTCTTTCTTGGCGAAAACAAGGAAGCTTTTTCAATTAAAGGACTGGCTGCGCTATTTTTGGTCGCACTAGGTATTGTAATTGTTAATACAGAAAAAAAGAATGAACAGTTGTAAGGTATTATGGCAAAGACTAAGAAGAAAAGACAAAAAAGATCATACCTTTTGGCGACTATAGCGACAGTAGTTATTCTGTTTCTAATCTACATTGCATATGTTTTGATCAAAAACTCATATGAAGAAATCACGGTAGATTTATCTGGACCATATGATGTAGTAAGAGTCGTTGATGGAGATACTTTCATCGCATCAATTGATGGAACTGAGACATACATAAGGCTTATTGGCATTGATGCGCCGGAGAGCGTAGCAGATGAAAACTACAAAGAGAATACTGAAGAGGGAGCAATTGCCAGTAATTATCTGAAAAACATTTTGGTGGAGAATACGGTTTACCTGGAGTATGATTCTGAACTTTCGGATAATTATGGAAGAACTCTTAGTTATGTATATCTTCATGATAAGAAAACAATGGTAAACGAACTATTGCTAAAAAATGGCTACGCGAAAACCATGACAATAGAGCCAAATGTTAAGTATGAAGAACGGTTATGGGCTGTAGAAAATGATGCAAAACTGAATAGAAGTGGCTTTTGGGGAACAGGATTTTTTGAATAATAAGACATAACTCAGATGTTTTGAAAGGCGGTCATTATAGGAGAAGTTAAAAGCTTGTGGTAGCAAGAGAAACAATAGACAAGAGCAGGCGTTTTTACGAGAACCAAGTAGCGCCAATGATACGCTCTAAATATCCTGAATATGAATCCAGAATTGCAGTCGGAATTGCCGGTGAAGGCTCCGACTGCTTTGGTTATGATGACTTCATTTCAAGGGATCATGACTTTGGCACGGGCGTGTGCCTGTGGCTTACTGATGAGGATTTTCATAAGTTTGGTAGGCTTCTTTCAATTGCCTATAATGAGCTTGTGGACAGCATTCCTGGTGCTAATCTGACGGATAGACTCAGACAACGAAGAGGAGTAATGACCATAAATGGCTTCTATTCCTATGTTCTGGGAACAGACTGCAATGCAGAGAATTCTGACATTTCTGAGGAAACATGGAGGGGATTTGATCATAACTGCCTTGCTACGGCAGTAAATGGTGAGGTTTTCAGGGATGATCTGGGTGTTTTCAGTGCTTACAGAAAGCAGTTACAGAACTATTATCCAGACAGAATCTGGCGGGAGCAGATTGCTTTTGAACTTCACAATTACGCTGCTTCGCTGCAGGTGAATTATTCCAGATGTATGGGCAGAAAAGACACTGTTGCTGCGGAAATCTGTAAAGCCAATGGACTACAGGCAGCCATGCAGCTCTTTTTCCTACTAAAAAGAGAGTATCCACCATATTATAAGTGGACATATAGGGCTTTGACTGAAATTGATGCCGAGAGTTCTTTTGCTAAATATATAAAAGAGCTTGCGGAAACAGGATGTGGCCTTTCTGCTTGGGAACATATTAGGTACATGCCAGATAATCTGAACATGAGTGACAGGGTAGTGGTGCTATCCGAGCTGATTGCTGAAAAACTACGGGATATGCTGGTGGCAAGCGGACTGACAGCTTCTGATGATGCCTACCTGGAGAAGCATGTGGATGAAGTGCTAATGCGGACTGTGTAATGGCAAGAACGTTCTTTGTTATTGCAACTCAAATACAAAATCCTGACGTTCGGGATGTTATAGTCGGTGAATTTGTTCATTGGTAGGGAACTTTAACTTTCAGTTAAATGCACGATGACAAACGGATCATATCAGCGAGGAATAATAGCTATGAATAAAGAGTGGTCTGAACAGAATAAAAGAATGCAGTCGCTGATCAAAA
>JAEEGH010006220.1_pt1 | contig 29348 bp, 31 predicted proteins | sample 9134181 | NCBI WGS metagenome assembly JAEEGH01 (sample SAMN16246544, study PRJNA631951) | gut metagenome | biome: gut microbiome; feature: rumen; material: DP-attached | host: Bos | place: Iran: Karaj | collected 2018-10 | reverse complement strand
TTCAATTGACCTCAAGACTCTCTTGGGATTTTTGTCAAAGAAATAAAAGATGTCTGCCGGCAGTCCTCCCTGCACTTCACGGAGTCTCTCTTTTGCAAATCGATACTTCTCCTCACGGTCGCCTTCATCGGAGTCTTTGAGTTGCTGCAACTGACCTCTCCACAAGCGTTCATGCTTGACCGCGTTTAACCACGTTCCGAAGGATTGATAATCCTCGCGTTTATTACTTTTCATCATACCTTTGTAGAATTTTTAATTATTAATTTTAATCGTATCGCAATCGGCCGAATTGCGCTGCAAAGGTAGGACACAAAAAAAGCCCCGACAATTTTCGTCGGAGCTACGAACTCGATTAAGAACTTTCAGAACCCGATTACGAACTTTCAGAACTCAATTAAGAACTTTCAGAACTCAATTAAGAACTCTTACTCTTCTTTTTCCAATTCTTTTAACAGGGCTTCGGCCAACTTCACGGCCTGCGACGGCGCACCGTTATCTACCCATGTGTCCTGATGTCCGGCATATATGCCGCTGCTGATGGGTTTTTGCAATGCGTCATAGTTGCATTCAAAACCTATCTTTATTTCCCAACCGCGCACATCGCGGACAAACTGACTGAACCCGCTCACATATCCTTTCATCTGATATACTCTGTATACCACTGCCCACGAGCGATTGCTCCACCACAACCCCTGTTTGATGGTTACCACCACAGCTCTGCACATCGCTTCGCGTGTAGGCATATCAAAAGACTCTTTTTGTGTAATTTTCTGATTGTCGTGCATTTCCGGCTTTGTTGCGGTTGTTTTACTGCTATCGGGAGTTTCCGGTGTCAAACCGCGACACATTATTTTTTTAAAGCTTTCTTCGATACTGTCTATCTGGTCTATGACATCTTCTTCCAGGGCCATTCTTCTGGTGAGGTCGTTCATCATGGCAACAATAATTTTTGCGTCATCCCATTCGACGCGCTTTTTGCAGTATTCCACAATTTGATCCAATGTGAAATATATGTTTTTGGTCATACAATAATTTTAAAGCCTTTGCAGTAAAGGCTTTCTTTTCTAATTTGGTTAGGAAAAAAGAGAGGGCGGGCATCTTATAGAAACAACATCCTACCTTAACCGCTAAGTACTGAGCGAATGTTGTAACTGCCAATGCCCACGCCTCCGTGACGTGAGCAGGCAGACATTCTCTCGCATTTGTACTTATGAATTAGCGGTTCAGGTAGGACGAGAAAGCTGTCTAAGCTCTAATATTTCTGTTCTATATTCTGTTCTGTCTTTTTCTTATAACGGAGCGCTCTCCGCATTTATTATATGTTTTAAAGAGTTTGTTACCTATTTTTCTTATATCAGCCTTCAGCCATCAGATATGTTATTTACCCCAGTGTTTTACACGCGAACCGTCTTCTCTGTAGTTTTCATTTCGCTTTTCATGGAAACACCTGGTGTTTGTTTTTCGAGGACAAAGATAAGGATTTTTTTGGAGAATGAGGTGATGTTTTGTGAAAATGTTGTATATTTGCAACGAATGGCTTGCATTAGAATTATTTTTTTAGCCATCAAAGCCATTTCATGGTATTAGACAATTCCCTCGCCGCTCCGCTTGTGTCCTTTTGCGTAGCAAATGGGGCCGAGTGTAACGACGGCAAATAATCCCCACCGCGATGACGTTCACTAAAGCACCGACGACGCCAGGAGACACCGGACAGACGGTCGCACAACGTAGTGCGCTGCATTGGGATAGAGCGGTTTTTTGTTTGTAAACTGGGGAAGATTTTCATGAAGCTTCGCTCCATAGAAATCCTACTCGCCTCAGCAGAATAAGCCAGCTTTTCTGCATTCGACTCGGGCGGATGTTCATGAAGCTTCGCTCCACAGACATCACTCCCGCTCGGCAAACATGAAGCGAGCTTCTGTTTGCTCTCACTTAATTGTGATTTTCGCATTTTCGCATTTTTGTTTTTTGAAAAATGTGGGCTATTTAAGTGAAAATCTTCTTCAAAAAGTTGTAAGTTAAATAAATTTTTGTATTTTTGCGGTGTCATTCGTGACAAATCTCACCCTCAGCGGAGGGCGAAGCCTGCGCAGGCAGGCATAAATCCCCGGGGCAAAATCCGGGTAAATCAAGGCGTTCCGCGCTTTATCCTGTTTAACGAAATCGCCAATTTCTAAGTCGTAGGATAGAGGGTATGTAACGCCCGCTTCGTATGTATGATTCTGCATGCGGCACTCTGCGCCGTAGTAGCAATTGCATACACGGCGTGGGGTTGCTATCTTTACTTGTTACGACGATGGTGTTTGGCGATACCTGTTAAACGATAAGTAAGGACTGGCTCTCACGCTTTTTTTGTGTGATAGGGTTTATGGCTGTTTCAGCATGTCTTGATGATGTGAGAGGAAAGACAAGTTGAAACTATACATAAACCGATTAAAATATTTTTTATGAAACACAAGCATTTCTTTTACATTTTCTGTCTATGCATATCTTTATGTGCTTGTCATTCAGATGGTATAAATGAAACAAAACCGACAGAAGAGAATACGACCCAAAATGACACTCCCCAACAGGAATCCTATTCCAAAGTGTTGGACGGAAGTATAGAGAATCCCTCGGATGAAATTTCATTGGATGGCCTAAAGGTAACGACCATATTAGGTGAAGACGTTATAGAAAACTCTAAATTTTCCGTTTTATCAGAAATAAATGGAAAGATACAATTCTATTGTGTCAATGATGGGGATAATGTTTTGATGATGTCTCGTCTTAATACGCGAAAGAATGAAAAGATAGAGATTAATGCATACACGACAACTTTGGCCCTTGTTACGATGTATCCGTTGTTTTCCTCTGTAACAGCAGATGATTATGATGAGGTTGTCAGAATGGTCACAAACAGTCCAAAGTTTGAGCCGTTGCAGAACGAGGTTGAGAAAGCTATTAGTGATAGAAAAAATATATTTGACGAGTCTAACGAAGTTCTGTTACGTGCTTTCAGCGACTTAATCGCAGATTTATGTGGTGGTGTAGATGAAGAAAATTACTCCGGAGAATTAGATATATTACCTAATCAAACACAAACTGTTACTAAGGCCATATATGAAAATCCGCGTATTTATCCCCTATATGCAGAAACCAATAGGAATGTACTTACATTGCGCAACACTGGACTTACTCCTAGTTATTACGGAACTGTTACACATTCTACGGGTGTAGATAATATTTCTGTGTTATCGAGAAGTGATTATGGCGGGTTTGATTTATTTAAAACTGTTGGCGAGATTAATCTTGGACCAGAAAGGAATTACTGGTTTTCGCATGAAGGAGAATATGAAATCTATTTGTCTAGACTGGAACCTGAGGCTATTGCCGATTATTATATCAGGATAGCAAATTGTTTGCTAACATCTATAGGAGTTGATTTGGGATATGATGCTGTTTTAGAGATAGGAAATAGTATAAGCCGTGCAATTACAAATGCAGGTTCTGGTGTACATGATGAAGTTATCGATCCAATGGAGTGGTTAGGTATTGCATACAACGCAACGCTGGAGCAATTAAAGACTGGTACTTTTTTTAGGCATGGCGTATCAGAGTCATTGGTTTTTGTATCTGAATTCTTAGCACGCTCCTTAACATGGTATAGCAGAATAAAAGGCGCAGGAAATTTAGCTGTAAGGATAGGATTTTCGTTATCGGCTCCGGATGAAATAAGGTTTTGTCTGTGTTATTATGCAGGTGAAATATCAACTTGTACAGAAGTTTCATTGTCAAAGAAAGGTGGTGACGAGCAGCACGGCTACGCGAACCAAAAACTGCTTCTTCCACTGGAAGTCTATGTCTCGACCATTGAGGAGGGGACAGGAGTTTCGACTTCAAGCAGCTACCACAGAGTGAAGTTTGAAGTGATTTCTGGCGGCGGTTCCGTTGAGAACGAATTGGTCTCGGCAAATAGTCAAAATGTTGCGTCAACGTATTGGACATTAGGTGATGAAGGGAATCAGAAAATAAAGGCAAGTGTAGTCGATGTAATAACGAATAAGGAGATTTCCAATCCTGTATATTTTACTGCTTCCATTGGAGACGCAGATGTTACAATCCGTCTGGACTGGACTCGACACAGTGGAAAAACAGATATTGATTTGCATGTTGTTGACCCTTATGGGACGAGAATATATTATAATAATATGTCATCATCTTCAGGTGGATACTTAGATAGAGATGACAGAGTGGGACCAGGACCGGAACATATTCGTTGGTCAAATGCCCCGGCTGGGACATATAAGATTTATGTTCACTATTATCCTAATGACGATTCTGATAAATCTGTTGTTCAATATACGGTAACAGTTAATGCTTGCGGAAAAAATTTCAGGCCAAAGTCAGGAGCGATTACATATGACCAAATGGTACCTGTCGGACAATTCACAATCGGCGAAAATCAGGCTCGTGGAGTCGTTTCTTTGCCCTGTATTAACCCCGGCAGTGAGGATGGGTTTGATATAAACAATATGCCGCGAAAATAAAATGAAAAAGATTCTTAGTGTACTAACACTTTGCATTTGTGTAGGAGGTGTTGCTGCCCGCACGCTGAAAATTAAGACCGTTCCCTCTGATGCGCGCATCAGTGTTGACGGCGCCTATCAGGGAGATGGCGCCTTGGATCTCGAAGTGAAGAGAAAAGCTGTCTTCTATGTCATCAAAGTGGAGCGTGAGGGTTATCTCACGTTGGAGAGCCGCCTCTATTCCTCGTATAAGAACGACGAGATTACCTACACCCTGAAGAAGGACCTCTTCTACGAGGCGTCCGTTGCCAGTGATGTGGCTAACACTTTCTTCCCTGTCATCGTCTCCCACAGGCTCTATAGCGAGGACGCCGACGGCAAGCGCGATGTGAGCAAAGTGTGGAAGACTGTCAACCAGATTCTCTTGGGTTATTTCGACCGCATAGAGTCTTCGGACGAGGCTTCCGGTTTCGTACAGTCTGCATGGTCCTACACTAAGTTCAACGACTCCCAGCAGGTTGTCCGCACGCGTGTTAACGTGAAGCAGGTGGGTGTGCTCGAGAAGGATCTCACCCTTCAGGTGAAGATTTCTTCGGAGATGGCTCCTCTGGTGTCTATGGAGAATGAAAACGCCTATCGGGAGACGTCGCGCATCCTCAAGAAGTTCGAGCCTCTCATCCATGAGTTTGAATCCAAATTGTTGGGCCAATAATTTTGATATATTATGAGACACAAGATGTTTTTGTTAGGCGCCATGTTGCTCGTCTCGGGCTATTCGTGTGCGCAAATGATGGACGACTTCTCGTCGAATCAACTCGGATGGACTGAAATCTCGTCCAAGCGGGGCAAGGCCGGCATCATCAATGGCGTGTTGCATCTGGAAACCAGAGCTCCCGGCCATGTAGTGACCTCCACATGCTATGCTCCCTTCGACTTCAACAAGCCCTTCGTGCTGACCTGCGATGCTTTGGCCAAGAAGGTGGACGACGACCGCGTGTTCGGCATCCTGTTAGACTACGAGGACGACAACAACTATATCCTCTTTTATATGTGCGAGGGCGAAGCTCGTCTGGAGCGCTATGTTGAGGGACGCCTCGCAGCGAAGAAGTTCGAACTGCTTAAGCTGCAATCCGGTCGCCGTGTGGGCATCGAGTTCGAGGTGGACTACAACCTCACAGAGCTGGTTTTCAAGGTGAACGGCATTAAGTCGATGAGCTATCGTCGCAGGCTCGCCAAGGGTGAGTATATGCTGGGCACTTCTGGCATCGGCTTCCTTGCCCGCGACGGTCAGGTGATTGACTTTGACAATCTTAAAATTGTGCAATAAATTATCCTATAATTAATCTTTTAAACCTTACAATTATGAAAAGAAAACTACATTTCGGAAGAGTGTGTGCATCGCTGATTGCTGCAGCTTGTGCATTGAGTGTCAATGCCCAAATCCTCAAGTTGGAATCGGATAAAGGCCCCGGCCTTGTTCCTTCCACTATGACGGCAAACGGCAAAACCCGCATCACGACCCAGGATGAGGCCGGCATCCACATCTACAACACCAACTTCCTGCAGGAGAAAGTCATCAACTATTCGCCGATGAAATATCGCAGCGGATCTCGACGAGAGACAGCTGAGGTGACACCAACTGGTGCAAAGACATCAAGTTATTGGGTGAACGGACCAGCATATTTTGATGGAACTATTTCGGCTTCTACTTTAGAAGAAGCCCGGGATAAGGTGGCAGAATATTATGGCAGTGAGTATACTGTCGTGATATGCGAAGTTGATGACAACCGTTTCATTCATTACTACGATGAGTGGACAGGAAATTATAGTTATTATTTGTATGATTTGTTTGGAAGAAAATACCCCACAATTAATACCTATGCTTTAGAGGACGGTGTAGTAAAGAATTTAAGCATTTCATATTCTCCTTTATATAACGAGAGTGGAGCCGTGTGGACTGTAGTGTCGGAAGATATTACAGAATATGATGCCAATGTGGCAACAGATATCACCTATAAGAATGCCGACACTGGAACCGTTGGAGAAGATATGGAGATAGGCTTGACTCAAACGGTGTTTAATGCAGATGCCAATTGGGAATATGTCTCCACGCTTTACGAAGCCAACCCGATAGAAAGACCTGGTGAACCTTCTGCAGACTCCGATGTTAAAGATGGTAAGGTAAAACTGACTAGGTTTGTCAATATAATTACACCTGTTAGAGGTTTGGCTATTTATTCCGAAGACGGCAACGTGATTGCCACGATTAGTGCAGATCATATGAACACGCCGGAATCTTATGTATCCTCAATGAGTGTAAGGGGTATCTGGAGGATTGACGGTAAACATTACTTAGAGACAAGGAAATCAGTAAGTAATACGAACTATGGCGTCTATAGTTATGCGCTCTATCTCCTGGGCGAAGGAACTCTCGATGCCAGAAAGGTGTTGGAGTATGAGGTTCCCGGAGAGCAGGACAACACCATCTTCGACCTCAACGGCCGTCAGCTTTCCGAGAAGCCTGCCAGCGGCTACTACATCCAGGGCGGCAAGAAATATCTGGCACAGTAAAGAAACGATATACACGCTTTAAAACTAATCAACTGTGTTTTCCCGTCGCGGCGTTTGTCTGCGGCGGGATTTTTATCAATTTACGGACACAATTAACGCTTTTCCGTTATGTCCGCCAGAGGCTTCCCGGGAAAATCGAATTGTCTTTTCCTAAAAACGGTTGACAGTTTTTTATCCTTTTACTGATGTCGTTGACAGTATATTTTCTGATAAGGTTGACAGTTTACTGACGGGGTTGACATTCTTACTGATATGGTTGACAAAAACTATTCTGGCGGATTTCTGTCTACAAAAGTAGGAAATAAATTATAATCGCACTTCATTTTTAGTATAGATTTTTGTTTTCCACATCCGTTTTTGTTCTCCACTCTGCCGATGGACAGCTTCCGGGGTCTGATAGCCCAAACTCATGTGAGGACGACGGTTGTTATAGAAATCTATAAATCTGCCGATGTGCTCACGAGCTTCCTTAATCGTCGCAAAACGCTTCTTCCGCAGATAAACACTCTCATTTTTAATGATTCCGTTGACACGTTCGGCGATGGCATTGTCCGTAGGTTTGTAGTCCTCCGTCATTGATATCAGTATATTATGTTTCTGCAATTCCTCCACGTACAAATCACAGCAGTACTGCACACCGCGGTCGGAATGATGGATGAGTCCCGATAGGTCACTACTGCCAGCCTGAGAGATAGCCATGCGAAGTGCTTTGAGTGTGTATACGGTAGCTAAAGACTCTGCCAAACACCAGCCAACAATCTTCTTTGAATAAGCGTCCGTGACCAGGTGCAGATAGCAGAATCCCGACTCCAAATCAATATAGGTGATGTCGCTGACCCACAATTCGTTCGGATGCGTTGGTATAAATCCCTTTATAAGGTTCTTCCACTTGTGAAAGCGATGGTTGGAGTTTGTTGTAGAGCGGCTTCTACGAGGCTTCTGCATCAGTCCATGACGACGCAGCATATGGAGGAAGGAATCACGACCGGGCATCCAACCCGTTTTAAACAGTTCACATAACATCAGCCAAAGCTTGATTCCTCCGATACCCGAGTCTTGATCGCGGATTTCATGCACGACATCCAGCATACGAATCTCACGGCTCAAACGCTCCTCCTCGTCTGTTTTCTTCTTGTAAAAGGCCTGTCTGCTATGGCCAAGCAGATCACAGGCAGCTACGATAGTCAGGCCGTGCTGCCCGTGAAGTTCCTCTACTGCTTGGCCCCAGATTTTTTTCTGATATCGATGCCGTTACGTTCGGCTACGTCTATCAGAGTGTTTAGGGCCAGGTTCTGAAGCTCAAGCTCACGGATGCGGGCTTCCAGCTCACGAACCTCGGGAGATTTCTCCGTTTGCTTCTTGCGTGCCATATCATCGACAGACTTGGTTGGTGTCTGCAAAGATACGATTTTTCCAGATTTACGATAACGATATACCCATTTATTTATCGTATCCGGTTTCACTTTGTAATACGCGCCCAGCTCTTTTATGCTGTTATCGCCATTTAAGTACATGGAGATAATTTCATTTTTCTTCTCCTGAGGAAACCTCTCATAAAGTCTTTTCATAAGTCTTACACATTTTATTAAGTTGCTAAATGTGTCAACCTATTTTAGTATAAGACACAATTTTAAAAAGCTCCACCCCTTGTGCCATCGGAGCCTCCACCACTGCCGTCCCCGTCAATGACAGCAGACTCCGGAATGGAAATGCTACGACTTTTACTCTCCAACACCTTTTGGTTATCTTTGTCATAAACAGAGATGACATACTGATAGGTCTCTCCCATCTCCAGATTGGACAGGTTGAAGACGTATCCTCTCGCTTCACTGTCATAGCTGCCGACAATCCGAAACTTCGACGAGTCCTTCGTTACTGTCATCACGGCAGAGCCTTCAGGCTGCTCGTCCACGCTGACAGAAAGAACGCCATTGTTGACATCCTCCTTAATGGCAGAAGGCTCTATCACCTTCACATTCGAGATTACCGGTTGCTCCTGCTGATTGTCGTTATTGATGGGTGTTGGATCAGGAGCAGGAGCAGGTACTGGGTCTTCGCCACCGCAACCCGTCATCAATCCCATTACAACACAAAGTGCTGCCATCCCAAAAAACCGTATATTCAATATCTTGTTCATTGTCTTGTGTTCTAAGATTATTTATTTCACTTCAATGTATTGTTTCTCTCCGTTGACGATATAAATACCGCTACGTTTGACTTCATTTACACGCTGACCGCTCAGCGTGTAGATGGTCTTGGAGTCATCGGCAGCACCACCTGCAGCGTTGATCTCATCTATCACGGTCGCACCGTCCTCATCCAAGAAGAGGGCGTTGACGGTGCCACGCGCGCCTGCATCGTTCAAGTCGGAAACGGAGAAGCAGGCACGGAAAGGATGCAGATACTGCGTTAGAGGAGCAAACTTGTTATCAGAGCTGCGGGGGCTGTAGCCCTTACCCTGATACAGGTCTGTCGTCACATAGGTGCCGCGCATGTGGCTCTCTTCCGAGGGCTGACCGTCCACAATGGTTTTGTCTGCAAGATTTACGTTCCATACGACATTCGTCTTTTCCTTGACAATACAGGGCGTTCCTGCTGCAATAGTGCCGCTCACGGCTTTGAATATAACCTTGGTCTTGTCTGCGTCGTAAGAATCAAAGGTAAACACTTTCGCAGAAGATGAGAGCTCAGAGGCCTTGAAGCTGAAAGGCAGGCACAAGGTGTTATAACCGGCATAGGCCTGACGCTTGTACGAGCCTTTTGTCACCTTGAAGGAAACAGGGGTATAGAATCCGGTCTTCGCTGCTGTAATGGCATCATTGTAACCCGAAGTTAAATCTGTCAACTCAAAATACGGACACGTGTATGATGTTTTGGAATCATTTATATATTCTACAAGAACATTTTTTTGTGATTTTGCCCAATTGGCATCTTTGCTAGACACAACACCTATCGCATTGGGATTCATTTCCTGCAAATCCTCCCAAGCTGATTCATATATAAATTCATATGTTGGGGTTCCGTATGAAACACACTTGAGAGTGATTTCCGTTTCTGATGGGTCGGAGCCCTCATATTCCTTCCATTCACTTCCATCGTAGTAATAGGGAGTCCAACCCTTAGCTTTAACAGCACCTACTTGTGTCGTGGTTATTTTATTGCTTTCTTCCGTGTTATTAATTACTTGCAGAGTGCCATTATCATTGACCGGTAAACTTTCAATAAAGGTATCCATTGCTTTACCCTTTATTTTGTTTTGATAGCACCACAACGTCGTCAGCACTGTATTCTTCGACACATCCAAACTGGTCAATTGGTTGGAGTAGCAATATAGACCAGTCAACTCCGTGTTATTTGACAAATCAAGCGAGGCTAACTGGTTATAACCACAAGAAAATAATTTTAATGCTGTATTTTGGGATACATCCAAACTGGTCAATTGGTTGGAGTAGCAATAAATAATTTGCAATCTTGTATTCTTTGATACATCCAAACTGGTCAATTGGTTGGTGGAGCAATATAAATATTTCAATGCCGTATTCTTGGATACATCCAAACTCGACAATTTGTTTTTTTCTCAGTCTAATATTTCTAATGCCGTATTCTTGGATACATCCAAGCTCGTCAATTTGTTTTTTTTGCAGTCTAATCTTTCTAATGCCGTATTCTTGGATACATCCAATACTGTCACCCCACAATAACTGCAATCCAATTCTATAAGTGACGTAAAATACTCTATGCCACTCATATTATTGACATTTAATTCTCTAAAATCAAGACGTTTGACGTTTGCAATCTCTGTGTCAGTAAGCACACCATCGGAACCATAATCCTGTTTAAGTAGCCAATTCCTGAAATCTTCATCAGGAAAATTGGTTGAGTTTATCTTTATGCCTGTCGGTTGGGGATTATAGACATTCACATAACAGTAATCGCTCTTCCCGTTTGCTGTCCTTACTGTTATGCGTGCCTGACCTTCTCCAACGCCTGTCACCACTCCACCACTGACTGTTGCTATTTTGCGGTCACTAGTTTCCCAAGAGAAAGTGGTCTCCGAGCCTTCTGGATAGAGTTTTGGATACAAGGTGGCAGTCCGGCCAACCATAATGGGTGAAGATGGTCCACTTAGGGATACGCTTGTGGGTTCTCCGCCGGATATATAAACGCTAAAAATCTGTTCCCAACTGTCATAGTAGCCATTAATAGTGAATGAAATACTGCATCTCACTCTTGTCCACCCCGGCTTCTTCGCTCTAAAGTCGGCCTGAAACCAATATTGTTGGCTGAGACGCTCGATAGCAGAATTGTCGAGTGACTGCCACAACCATGACTTAATTACAGCATGATGCCTATCCCATGTTTGCTGTAAACTATACGGAACGCTGACAGACACTATTTCACCCACTTTCGTATAAAAAGTGTAATCATCTGCAAATGCCACAAGTGAATACAGTTGGCATAGCAAAACAACAAGTAAAGTACGTAGTATCTTCATAACAGATAAATATTAATAGATTATTAAATTGTTTGCTTGGGTGAGCATTTTTCGTGCATAGTTAATAGCATTTTTAACCCACTTTTTGGCGTAGGAACAATGCAAAAATAAATAAAAAACAAGAATTAGCGATTTTTATCTCACAAAATATAAAAAAAAAAATAAGATTTGCTTCAAACGCCTCATTCACGAAGTTTCACTTCATATATAGTGTCAACTTGAGTAGTCAGCACATCAGATAACGAAATTAATTAATTAAAAGAGCACAAAGTTGTATTTTTGATGCAAACATTATATTAATTGTAGGAACTTTTGTGTCAGTATTCGCTTTTTGCAGAAAAATATATATCTTTGCAGTGTTCAAACTCAAAATATAAGAATATAAGTTATGAGAACAAAATTAATCATTATTCTACTCATCTGTGGAATTTCATCCATTCAAGCAAAGAAAAAGTGGTCGGTAACATCAAACGGTGAATCTTTACAAGCTCTCACCCAAGTAACCGATAATGCGGAACCTTGTTTCTTCCCTTTTGGAGGTGATAATGGTAAAGAACTGTTTTTTGCTGTTCGTGAGGACAAAAAATGGTATAATATCTATAAAAAAGAAAATCCCTTTTCTGCAGCAACTACCCAGAAGACAAGTGGTAAAAATCTGAATTATGCTCCTGCTTATTGTGCTGCAATTGACAAGTTGGCATTTCGTTGTCAATTAGAGGGGAGCGCCACTTCAGATATCTATATGATGACTGACAGTAAGGGGAAGGCTCTCAACCAGGTTACTGAATCAACAAATGCATATGAAGGTAACCCAAGTTTTAGTAAGGATGGAACTTATATCGTATATGATAAAGTTCAGTATTCTTTTCATAAGAGCTATAATTTTTGGGATTCTTTCTTTGGAACAAAAGGGACTACAGTTGTAGTTGAAAAGAGTGAATTGTGGATGAAAAACCTAAAAACCGGTGAGACAACTCTTTTGGGAAATGGCAGTCAGCCATCATTATCTCCTGACGGGAAAAGGATAGCTTATGTAAAATATGCTTCAGACGCGAAAAGTTGTAGTGTATGGATTATGAATCTCGATGGAAGCGAACAGATTCAGGTGACAGATGCAAGGAAAGGGTTTGCATTCTATCCACGTTGGAATCCGAAGGGAAACAGACTCGTATTCCAGGCTTTCAAAAAAGAGAAAAAAGATTTTGACCTTTATATGATAGACGACGACGGGAACAACCTTACTCAAGTGACTATCAACAGCTCATATGACGGTATGCCGTATTGGACAGAAGACAATTATATCTTTTTCTGCTCTGATCGTGGAAACGAAAGCGGCCATTTCCAAATTTGGCGATTTAAAGTAAATGAATAAAGTTTTTGCATGCTGTTTACCCTTGCAAGAGGGACGTCCGTTGCCTACAACGAAACGATAGTAACACCATTTACAAAACTATAACATATAAAACAGCAAACCTCGCCAAATCGGCGGGGTTTGCTGCATCTGGTGACATTTATGTCTCGTTCGTCTCATTCGTCTCACGAACAATTTCGCGAGACAACTACCCTACCTCACGTCAGCACCCATATCAACAGCGCCACGATGAGGATGATGATAAAGAGCGCCGTACCAAGGCAACCCAGAAGATGATGCACGGCGACCTTTTCCTTCGCGGTCTGCTCCCCTATCTTGGGGTTGCTTTGAGTTTGAGTCATTGAATTACAAATCAATAACGGTGCAAAGATAGTGATTTTTATTGAATGGCATTCAATATTGAGCAAATTATTTGCAGAAAATTTGGTCAACAAAAAGTTTTTTCGTACCTTTGCAAGTGATAATATATTATCCGTATTGTCGATATTATGGAAGATACTAACAATATATTGTCTATTCTAGACAACTATACACTGGACAGCGCAGAAGACATTGCCCGGGAGATTGCCGACAGCTTCCGCAAGCGTCGCATAGAGAAGAATCTGACGCGAGAAGAGGTGGCGCTGCGCTCCGGTGTGGCCGCCAGCAACATCGCACGCTTTGAGCAGAAAGGACTCATCTCGCTCAAACATCTCATCAACATCGCCATGACGCTGGGCTACACCTCCGAAGTGAGGTCGCTCTTCGCCCAGCCCAAATACTCCACAATGGAGGAGCTCACACAAATTCGCAGAAACAGCAACAAGAAAAAGGCACATAAGGCATGAAGAAGACAGACCTGCTCACCGTGAAGTATCACAACCGGGCTGTGGGGACACTCTCGCTGACGCCCGACAACAAGTTGTGCGCCTTCGAATACGCCCCCTCGTGGCTGGCCGAAGGCTTCAGCATCTCGCCTTTGGAACTGCCGCTGCAGCCCGGCCTGTTTCTGGCGAAGCCCACCCCTTACTACGGCAACTTCGGCATCTTCGAGGACTGCCTGCCCGACGGCTACGGACGCTATCTGCTCCACAAAATACTGCTGAAGGAAGGCATCGACGACACCAAATTGTCGGCGCTCGACCGTTTGAGTCTCGTCGGGGCCGGAGGCATGGGCGCGCTCACCTTCGAGCCCGCCACCGTCATACAGCGGGGAGAGGAGCTGAAGGACTTCGATCTGCTGCAGGCTAAAGCCCTGGAGGTGCTCCTGGAGAAGCAGGACAACGATGCCGGCCTCCTTCTGTATAACAGCGGCAACAGCGGCGGCGCACGCCCCAAAGCGGTGTTCACGGACGAGACGGGCCACTGGCTGGTGAAGTTCCGCCACACCTACGACCCGAAAGATATCGGCCCCCAGGAGTATCACTACAACGAGACGGCGCACAAGTGCGGCATCACAGTGCCCGACTTCCGCCTGATCCACGACAAATATTTTGCTTCGCGCCGCTTCGACATCGGCGCCGACGGCCGCAGGCTACACACGGCGACGGCCGGCGGACTGCTGTGCATCCCGCTTTCCAGTCCGGTTCTCGACTACGGCAATCTGCTGGCACTGACCGGATTCCTGACACAGAATCCACGCGATGTGGAGGAAATGTTCCGACGCATGGTGTTCAACTATCTCACCGACAACAAGGATGACCATTGCAAGAACTTCAGCTTCCTCGTCAAGCGTGGCGAGAGCGGCTATCGCTGGCATCTCGCACCGGCCTACGACCTGACACTGTGCACGGAGGGATACAACGGCGAGCATGCCACATCGGTCAACGGCACAGGACACCCCACCCTCAGCGACTTCTGTGCCGTCGGCAACAAGGTGAAGATGAGCGAACGGCACTGCAGAGAGCTCGTTGAAGAAGTCACCGCCTCATGCGGCAATCTCATCCGATACGTAATAGCTAAATAACAACTACCCCACCTCACGTCAACTCAGCACCCAGATCAACAGCGCTACGATGAGGATGATGATGAGAAGCGCCGTGCCAAGGCAGCACTTCATCCCCGAAAGCACCGAAGGCACCCAGGCCCTCTACGAGGGCGTCACCTTCGAGAGGGAAAGGGACTAAGCGTCGATTCGTTGGCCTATACTATTTTATATCTCCCCAAAATGGTAATACTCCTTCATATCAGCAGGCAATTCTGCACGCGGCTCGATGTTCATAGGATAAATTGAGAGCTTCCCATCCTGCACCTTTGGATAAGCACGCTCTAATGCCAAAACCCTCTCTTTCTTCACATACTCACTCTGTGCTGCATTCTCAGACCAGCAAAGTATAAATAGATCTGCAGAGTTTATATAATCTTGAATAACCAAAGGGAAAATATCCCCAGGCTTCAGGTAACTGCGGTCAAAGAAGTGCGGTACTCCACCCATCGCCAATCCTTCATGCAGAAACTTCACCTTCGATTCATCCTGATGAGAATACGAGATAAACACCTTATTGTACTTATGGGCAATAATCTCCGGATTCAGTTGCCGTGGAGCATCAACAATCCTTGTGATGAACCGCATTTCTCCAACAGGTACTCCATTGACTGTCAGCATCGCCACACAGCTCAGTTCACCCACCCCAATATCCTTGGGCACAAAGTAATCAAAGCTACACTTTGTAAATGAACCTTGCCAAACCACACTCTTCTTGTCTGACATCAGTAGCGTCTCGCCATAGATATTCAACTGCACATCTACGTTGTCCCCTTTCTTCAGTTTGCATTGCAGCGGAATATAATCCCGTCGCTCCGCTTCTTTATCTGATTCTAGTGCCAATGTCTTCACCTTCTCTGTTTCCTCAAAGAGATGGAGATATATTTGAACCAGCATTTGAGATTTTGGCTTTACTTCTGCCGGGGCGAAGATGGAGGAATACACTTCATCATACTTTTTCGTATCTTTATTCCTTCCACAAAACCACCCACTGATACCACCAACAATCGCTCCTATTGGCCCGCCTAAAATCATAGGTAAAGCCCCACCAATAGCAGCACCTTTTCTCATACATTCATCATCTGAAGGCTGAAAGCCTTTGGAATTCATTTCTAGTGAGGGAGAAAATGAAATAGGAGCAGAGTCTATTTTTCTCATCTTTTCACTCAAAAGCTTTAAATGCTCGAAAGCCTCTTTATAATGTAATCCATGAGGAAATTGTTCCAAATAGCGTTTTATTGATTCTGTCGAACCTTCATGAATAGCTTCATGCCATGATTTCTCGTCATTCCCTATATATTGCTCAGTTTCGTTAGCAAGCTGTTGGAATCCATACTCCCATTCTTCACGAATATTTCTTACCCTTGAACTCAATTTTGCAAGTTCTGACTTCCGTACATCGTGAGAATATTTATGGAATTTCCTAAAATCATCAAGACGAGACACTATTTGTTGTTGACTCCTTTCAAGATAATTTACAAACCGATATGCCATATTCTTCACTTCATCCCCCGTGTGACGTGATAACAGTTTATTCACATCACTTCTGATGTTAGAATATGCTCTACTTATTTCCTTCTTCAGCTGTTCAATTGTTTCATCATCAAAATCAGAGAGAAATGATATTAAGTCTTCTTTGTAGTTATCTATAGTTAAGCATTGCTTATCCCTTAACCAGATGGGAAGATTGTGTGGATTGATACCAGTCGATAGGATGTTGACAATTTTAGCATTGGGCTTATGCCCCGTATTTATGTCGTTGATGAATGTGTGCCACTCTGCTGCAACATATGGAGTTTCGAGATAACGAATGTCTGTAGCGAAAACAACCATATTTTGACAAACATTGATTACCTCACCAATAAGTGCAGTATATTGGTCTATTCCCACTTCTTTAATAGATGAGTCTGCAAGAAAAGGCTTAAATCCCTTGTATAACAGGAAGTCATACAGCTCATGCGCCAATCCATAATCCTGACTCTTGCAAGAGATGAAAACATCAAATCCTCTTTCATAAATCTCCGTACGAATTCTACTCAATATATTTGACAATCTGATTCCTCTAGTACCTACCAATTTAAAGATCTCTAAGACGACACTTGCATATCTATATCTATATTGTATTTGTTCAACTATAGATTTACCGGTCTGAGAGTTAAGAGACATATTGAGCCGATCAATCGTTTTATTCTCCAATAATATCAACTCTTGCTCTTTATTTTCTTCACTTGGTTGTAGGGGGCTTTCACGTAGTCTATCCCTCAGTTTTTCTATACCCGAATTACAGTCTTCTGTTTGTTCTGCCATTCCTAATACCACAAACTCCTCTTTTTTTGCCTCTAATTCACGTAGGGTATTAGTCCACTTTTCTCGTCTTTTAATCTGATTCTGATATTTTTGAAGATCTTGCTGATAACGGGAAAGGATAGATTCTTTATCCTCAATATACGAATGAAGGATATTCAGTGGAGTTAAAAAACTCTCAAAATCTTGATAATCGTGTATTGAAAAGACTTGTGGCTCTTCCCTGCTGTTTTTGCCAACTAGGATAAAAGCTGGAAGATTTGAACGAAGAATGCCAAAATGTCGACATATATCATCTGCCGTTTCCATTGTCATGCTTACCCCTTCTCCATAAAGCGGTTCCCAGTCAGATATGTTTTTAACCCATCGAGTAAGGCTTTCGTTCATGCTGTCAGAAGCATCTTTGATGAAATAGAAAAAACAAATTCTGTCTCCTGTGATTCTATCTATCCTTTTAGCATTATCAACGATTTCCTTTAAAATGGCTCTGTCATTTCCATCGAAACTGCTAACAAAGAGTAGCATCAAATCATACTTGCCTTGATTGTAAAATCTATTAAGTACTTGTTCGAAATTAAGCGGAGTTACAAACATACTATACTTGTTTCATGTAATTGTTAACTGGTTTAATTCTCAACGACATTGAATCTTTAACGCATAATATCGCTGATGCATCGTATCGCTGCGATTTATTGCGGAAATGATTACTTTTTCAAATTGTTCGCCGCTCTCAATGCCTTCCAAATCCATCCAACAGGACGCGCCTGTAGTGAGTTCCACATCCTGCTTTATCGCCTTGACGCGCTCCAGGTCATGGCGACTGTAACTGATGAATATATCGTGTTTATTCTCTGGCATTCTTCACAATCTTATATCCCAATGTCATTAACAACTTTAGAGTGTCTTCTGCCATGATGCGGTCGTACTGTTTCTCCGATTCCGGCAGCTGAGCATACGGCACCATGTCCGGAGTCTCCAGCTTCGCATCATCCCTTTTGGGACCATAAGTCCATCCTTCGCTCTGACGCTCCAGCGCCCAGCGATCATGGGCGTTCTCCGCAATAGCCTCACGGAGATCATCGATCTCATCAGGCAGATCAACATCGCGTAAATCAATTAACTCCGGAAAGTATGTTCTCACGTCTTGAGGAAAAGCCGTCATACAAACGCCTCCCATGGCGTCCCAAGCCTCTACGAATGAATCAATGGGAAATGACTGTACCTCATTCCGGTCGGGGACAAACAAGTCTACAATATCCGTAATCTGGTTGGCCCTGACAACAACAGTTGCCGTCTCTCCCTGGCTTTGACTGTCAAACAAAGAAGCCTTGACAACAGGAATAACGACGCCGCCTTTCCTCAACGCGGTAAACATCGTGGCAGCATTCACTGTGCTGCGTTCGAATATTCTGTAATTTGCCTCTTCGAAAGACGCTGCTTTAATATTATGCTTGTCTATGGCAAATTTAATACACTCCTCAAGATTTCTCGCATTCATGGTATCACAAATCAGGTCGTTTATTGTTAATCTGTTGATCAATTATACGTTTTTACACGGTATTTCATTAATATATAACTCAAAACCGGCCCCAATTTATTAAAATAAATTAACATATCGGGTAATAATACATCTAATATCAGCAAGAAAATGCTCAATAGCATAAAATATAAGCATAAAGAACAATTACCACCCCCAAAAGGGAGGTTGGCAAAATCAAAAAGGGGGATTGAGCTAGATCAAAATGGACAAAGTCCCAAGGCGGATGTGCCATATACGTAGCAAAGGATTACCCAAGGCTTGCGAAAAGTATGCAAAATGCCCTATTTCAGCATCCAAATCAACAGCGCCACCATGAGGAAGACAACAAGAATGGGTGGGAAAGCTCCTATTTAGTCACCCTCTCCTAACCTGCAGATATTTCTTACTACGTTAATGACTTCCCAATAAGAACTACCGGTATTCTTGTATGGTTTACATTTTACCTTTCCTTCTTTATCATAATAGAAGAAAAAATGTTCGTCGGAAGGAATGTTGTCTACTACATTGAATTGAGGTAATGCTTGGCAGACTCCAGCATATTTGGTTTTGTTGTTAACTATGTAGATTACCTTTGTTTTTATGATTTCAGACTGAGCAATCTCCCAGACACAATTAGGTCTGTCATTTACTAAGATAATGACACCTTTTGCTTTATACATAAGTTCTCGGACGTCAGACTGCCATGATTCGTTGTCCAAATACACACGTGTTGCTCCACTTTGATTTATGAGTTCTTCTGGTCTTCCCACCGTATAAGCATTTTGGACAAATGATAATCTCCGCATGAACTGATGCTCTGAAAAACAATCTTTCCTCTTGTTTTTTTCTTGGTATGAAACAGAAAGATCATTGTCACTGCCATATCCACGTAGAAATAGTACATAATCCTTTTTTACGTCTTTACTCGTTATCGACGTCACAACCTCGTATGGAGAATATGAAGAATCTGTCAGCATCAGGACTATGTAAAAAATACAACTGATAAAAAACATGAGCCAAAAAATTGGTGAAGAAAAATATTCACTCTCTCGACCAGGCGTATTAAGATGCAATAAATCGTGAGTTACAAACTCAAATATACACATCGTGCCAATTATAGCAAAAATACAGAAGAGTAGTTTTTCAACAACCAGCAACCGCTTATAGGTATTTCTATATATGCATGAATCCGAAGCACTAGTGCTCTGCTTAATCTTTTTGGAAAAATGAGCAGAAAGTATTTGGGTGTAGACTGTACACAACAACCAACATAATGTTGATGTAATTATAATCACAAAGAAAGAAAATGCTAATCCCATACTATTTATTGTTTAGATTATGTTTTGATTGGGGCATAAAAAACAATCCTAAAGACAGATACAACAATGCAAAACCAAGGTTATGAATTAGATTGGTCGCAGTCATATATTCAATATAATAATCTCTGGAATATACGATAATCACAAGTGGAGTGATAATTGGGCTTAATGCAATGATAAAATTTAAGATACAAGACCACCAAACAAAAGAAAATTTCTTTGAGAGTTTAATGATTTGTCCAAATATTATCAGTTTAAGAATCGTCAATGTTGCAGTATTAAAATACTGTATTATCCCATAAGTCTGCATATAATGTTCATATTTCTCTCTCAATGAATAGTCTTGAGAGGTTAATATCTGATGCTGATCAACGGATAATAAGTTAATAAAGATAGAGAACAGAACAAATGTCCATAAAATAGTTTTCAGTGGCATGTTTGAAGGACACTTGACCAAATAGAATATAATAGGGAATAATGCAGCCAATGACAATACACTCCAAATATAAATATTAATCTGCAGCGATATTAATGCCATAAATGCAAATGACAAATACAACAGTGCACCAGCCCCAAATGTATAACCGATTATTTTCATTTTAATCATCCAGTTTACTTTCCATCTCATTATAAATATCACGAACTACTTTTCGCCTTAGAAGGTAGAATACAATCGTTCCAACTCCAAATGCATACCAAAAAGGCAAATAATCCCGATCTTCCATTCTTATTCCCATTATTGAAGTATATCGGTCAAGTAGTTCCATACCTTCAATCAAAAAAGCTCCTGCACATGCAATGAATAAACCAGTAATAACTCCGATGCTACGATTTCGAAGCGGTTTGTTTTTAAAATAATCTGCCATAATAGATACAAGTTAGTGAAACATTATGTGTTATTGTCTATTTCAATCTTCCGAGTGTATATATACCGTTTAATCGAATCACTTGGTTTCCCACATTCTGGACATGATATCTCTATTTGCTTCATCTTAAAATTAATTTAGAATTACGTATTAAATTCTTTAAGTCATACCAAGAGGAGAGACGCGATTGTATTCTATGAGGAGTCCTTCAAATCTGATTGTTTATTGTTTATCTGCTGATTAATTAAGCGTTTTAATATGATATTTCGTTTATATATAGTTCAAAATCGGCGTCAAATTATTAAAATAAATCAACATATCAACTATAACAATCACTTTTCTTTGATGTAATATGTTAAATAGCATAAAAACAGAAAAAAAAACAATATAGCATAACTGTATTAGAGAAAAATATGTATTTTTGTAAAAAATAAAAAATATTATAGATGAATTTCAGCAGTTTAAAAAGGTTTTTATGCCATTTTACCTTATCAGCCAGTGCCCAGAAAAAAAATGAAGCAGAAAGCGCTCAGATTATACAACTGTGCAAGAATGGAACAGAATTCAACAAACAGGGTGACTTTAAGGCGGCTCAGCTTACCTATAACGATGCTATTAATAAGGCGAAATCACTCTCCAGCGACAATGACCATCTCCTCGCTCTTTGCTACGAGTTGTACGGCGACAATTATTATGAGTGGCGGGTCTGGGGAGCCGGTTCGACCTTGAATTATGCTGATGCCAAAAAATATTATGTTGAGGCGGCGCGCATATGGTATGCCGCTAAAGGCGGGAACGGTCCAGAGGTGAGACGCATCTATAACAAGATTGGAGCGTGCTGGTATAAACTGGAAAACGATGAAGATGCATCCAAATGGTTTAATGATGCCCTTACCGTGCATGAAAGTACCATCAGCGGCTCCCTAAACCACATTTCTCTCACCTATAGGGTGCTGTTTGTCATCTACTTAGACATCGTAAACTACTTCTACTCAGAGCGTGACTACAACATCACAAAGTTTTACCTTGAAGAACTACTCGCCTTGGAGAAACTTATCAATGGAACATTAACAGATATTTATGAGAAGTTGCAGCATCAACTAGAGCTGCTTGAGAAGGAAAGATTACAGGATCAAATATAATACAAACAGACCATTATACTATGCTTTGAGAGGCAACTTCAGAGCGTCTCAAAGACGATTCTGCGATTTTAACAACCTAACTACAGTAATGGCATAACAACAAATGACCATCATTATCTCGTAAATGCATGCCGTTACCTTGGCAATAGTTCCACATTTCACAAGTTTTACACAGGCCGGTTTTCATCCATTCACGGTTTCTGTACAGCTCAAACTTCTGATTCCAAATATCTGTAAATTTGTCTCGGTAGATATTACCCTGATGATAATGGGTGCGCATGCTGAGACATCCTGATATAGACCCGTCTGCCAACACAGACGCGACATTGATACCTGATTGGCAGAAATAAGGATAGTCACGTACTTTTAATTCGTAATCACCCAAGAAACCTTCGCAACTGTAACTGAGGTGTATCGTCCCTTCCTTTCTGACCTTTACAATAAAATCCATCAGACCCCGGAATTGAAGGTTGCTCAATTGTAAATCATCATGAGCAGCAGCACGTCCCATGGGAACGATGGTGAAAATACGCCAGTCTCGGACTCCTATATCAATAAGATATTGTTTGAAAGAATCCAAACGTTCAAAATTCTTTTGGTTGACACATGTGATTACATCCCATGTTATATTCTTGTTTACGAGAATTTTAATCGCTCTTTCTGCCAACAAAAAGCTTCTCTGGCTACCCCTAAGCCAATTATGTGCATCCGCGAATCCATCCAAGCTTATTGCAATAGTTTCCAATCCTGCGTCCAAGAGCTGGTCACACAACTTCTCATCAAGCAAAAATCCATTACTCACCATTCCCCAATGAAACCCTTTCCCCCGAATTGCCTTCCCACAAACACAAATGTCCTTTCTGACAAGAGGCTCTCCACCTGTGGTGACAACAAGTATCTTTTCTGCATCCATCACAGAACGTACATCATCTAACACCAAGAGAAAATCCTCCAGCGGCATGTCCTGCATATCAGATGTGGCTCTGCAATCACTGCCACAATGGAGACAATTTAAATTGCATCTAAGCGTACACTCCCAAAACAGTTGTTGGAGGACATGACTTTCAGTGCGTTTTTGATATTGAGCGCAGACATAGTCTAAGTGTAATTGTTTTATTATACCCGGGCGGGGAAGATGTGCCATCTCTCTTAATCAAACAATAATAACCAAGCAAGGATAATTCCTGATATTATAACGAGTATCAAAACAACGAACAAACATGATCGTTGTTTTTGTGTTGGAGGCGGTCCATATACTGTAGGTTGCGGTCTTTGATACGACTCTAATTCAATTGGAGGTGGCCCATATACAGCAGGTTCCGGCTCTTGATATGAGTGCCTGTCAATTGGGGGTGGTCCATAAACACATCCCTGCATATCTCGCTCGTAATCCTTTTCCATAAAAATTCTTTTTGTTAATTATTAATATACCACAATCGTGTCTTCGTATATTACTTGGTCATCCAAGGGTTCTGTTTGCTTTGCGCATTTCGAAATAGTGGCGAGGCAGAAAATAATACCGAACAGGACGCTCATCACTACAGTCATTCGTTTCCAGAGAGGCCACTTATACTGATAGCCGCTCATCAAACGACGCACGTTTCGCAGAATCGCTAATCCCACGATGCCCAAGCCCCCGCCTATCACGGTTATTGCACCTGTCTTGGAATACTCAATGGCCCAGCCACACAGTAATACGATAACCGCTACAACAAGAAATATGGCAACAGTCTTCGCTATTTGTTTATTCATGTCTTCCTGAATTTTCTGTCTACGCAGACTGGGAACTTCCGGATCCTGTTGTTTTTCTGAGGTAAACAGTTCCACTCCTGTGTCTTGCTCTGCAATATGATAGACATCTCTACGTGAAACTTCTTCATCGAACCTCTCTAACATTTTATCCGAAGGCAACTCCAATTTCGGAGCAGCACCTATATTGTACCCACCATATATCCAATCCAATCTGTTCAATACATACATGGCGTAAAGATGAAGCTCTTTCCGGTAAACGTCACGAACATCGGAGATTTGCTCTTCTCCCAAACCTCTTTGACTCAGCAGAGCCCAAAGATCGTCGGCATCATACAGACCGGCGTTATGCAGGATATGCAACTCGTTAACATCATCTGCATCCAACATTTTCGAGGTGTCATTCAGCCTTTTATACCATTCCTCTTCCTGCAGGTGGTTGTTTTGCATCAAACACAATACATCTCTCAATGCTTCGACAAACAAACGCTCGTTGTTGAATAACTGAGGATCACTCCACTCCCAACCGCAGTCCTCACGATGTAATATCAGTCTTTTATCAGACCTCTCGTAGTAAAAATAGGCATTATGTGTCACATAATCCCCTTCCTCATCAATGTCATATATGGTAGATGGAATATATTTTGTGGACTGGTACAGGATAATCGCTTCCTGACACAGTGCTTTATATTCATAACTGACAGATAGGTCTTCTTTGGGAAAAATCAGATAAAATGAACCGGATTCGACTGTCAGCCTCCTTTCACCGTTGAACGACCTGTTTATCAGTCTATCATAAATCACGTCACCAAAATCCTCATTTACATCTTCAAGCAAAGCAAATTGACCGCTAGTCAATAATAGTGCAGACATAAATGTCTTGACGGTATAGTAGAGCCGCCAATTAATACGCTTGAATTGAAGAGGATATAATTTATAGACCATTCAGATTCTACAGTTAACAGTTATTTATTGCATACAGAGTCGCCAGAGTTTGTTGCCTGCCCAGATCCTTGCTCAAGCGGATAAAATCTTCATCACAGGCGTTCGGCAAATCAAACCACGAACCCATACCGCCCCCCATCATGCTCATTTTGTCTGCATGAATATAGCGCGCAAAGTGTTCCGGAATCGGCGGGACACTTTTATCGGGATGTAACGGTATTGTCTCATCCAGACAGGCTGCCGCCTGAGAGAAATAGTCACCCCACCACTGATATGCACATTGATAGGCAAAAGTCGCGATGTTTTGGAGGGCATTAAGAAATTGTGTTCTATTATCCATAAACACTGGCAAGTGCGTTGCTTCTGGCAATATCCGCTCATCCATCCAAAACTCCTCCTGCTCATTCAGCGTGGCGACATAACAAATGACTTGTCCGGAAATGAATTTTACTACGACTGCAGCATGCACATCTGGAGGCAAGATGTTATTATCAATCTGGTCTGTAAGATATTGCACGTCTTCCACATCGGACTGCAGAAAGCGTGCCATCCACTGATTCACAGGCAGTTCCCATGAAGATATCGGAATCAGACGTCCGTCTCGTTTACCCAAGCGTGTACGCAAATTCACGGTGATTTCCATCATCACTCGGGTCAAACTGAAACGATTCAGCGCAAGAATGGTTGCCAATGACGGTTTCTCTTCTTCTCTGGTCTCTGTCACGGGAGTTTCGGGTTGCGCATTATCACTGTGGTTTGCAGAATGGGCAGAATTATATCGGGGACCATTTTCTTTCAATTCGTACCAAGGAACAAAATTTTTCATATTTAACTGCGTGTTTAGTTCACAAATATATTTTTTAATCACCTATCACACGTCCTTGTTTGTCTATGTATACCCACTCATCCTTTCTGAAGAAGTGTTTTTTCACTAACACCTTTGCCTTGCCGTTCTTAAAAAATTCTGCTTGCTTCCATTGGCAAGGAATTATCAGTGTTCCACTTTTATCGATATATCCCAAGCGATCATTGAAATCCTGAACGACGGCCCTGTCTTCGCTGAAAGCCCAAACATTTTTCCATTGACAGGAAATGATTATTTTACCGGTTTTATCTATATAGCCGCACTTACCGTCTGTATTCTGAACGCCAATAAGCCCTTCTCCTATATCACCCATACCTCTCCAGACACAGGGAATAACGAGCGCACCTCGCCGGTCTATCATACCCATCATGCCGTCTTTCATCACTCTGGCCATTCCTTCCTGAAACGGCCACGACTCATCCCACGTTCGCGGAATGACATGCTGTCCGGCAACATCGACATAACCACATTTGTTGTCGTCGCCCTTCACTCCAGCCAGATACTCACTGAATTCTCCCGTAGATTTCCAGACACAAGGAATGATCTCGTTTCCCTTGGGGTTGATAAATCCAAACTTACCCGTCTTTCTGTCAACTACCCGAGCCAATCCATTGTGAAAAGGACCGATGAGGGAATACTTACCATATTCCACAATCGTCTCACCATTTCTATTGATAAGACCGTAATACGCACTGGACAAATGTAGGTGAAGATCTGTACGCAAGCCTTCTTGCACAACTTCCTGCTGGTTTCGATCGGCAACCCTACGAATTAATTCCGGAATTTCGCCGTTGTAGCCCCGTTCCCGTTCTTTTCGATTTCTGCTTTGCCGAACCATCCTCTCCACATATGCCTCACGGCTAGAGCCACAATAGCGTGCATCATAGTAAAAGTTCCAATATTCGGGATCTGTGTCATCTTCATCCGGAGATACAGATGTTGATTTTTGGGATGATTCGAACATTGGGCTGGCTCCGGAAGGGTTACCCGAATGTTCAAAATAATCTACTTCTGAAGCGCTGTAAATGTTGCCTTCTTCATCCTCCACCAATCCCGACTCCCCCAATAATCTGTACACTGGCTTACGCGATAATTTCTCCTTTTCCTTATCTAATGAGTGCTCCATAAACAATCTCTATTATCAATGTTACTCCACAACGACCTTGTACGCATATATTCTGTCTTTCGAATTCTTCACCAGAATATACGTTGTCCCTTTCGCAATACCCCGCAATACATTATCCTCATTGCTCACAACAACACCGTCAGTAAAGACAACATCCTCATCATCGATAAAGCCAGAATATGTTTCAGGCATAGTGATATTGATTACTGTGGGCTTCAGTTTATAGTATATGAAGGCACCCATTTTAGTCATCACTGCCAGGGCATTTTCCGTAAGTGTTGTTATGATCCAATTGTACCTGTGTTGATACCCATATCCGTTCGACTGCAACGTCAGCATGTTACCATACTGGAAATAAAATCCATATGTTTTTGTATTAAAGCCAGAAGCGAAATAGCTGTCATATCCTATATAGGAATTGTCTTCATTGAAGGTCAGCAGTTCGTAATATCCTCTTTCTCTGTTTCCCCACAGCCAACCGCCAACGACAGAGACGTCCTCCTCCGGCGCTTCTTTCTCCACAAAAGATACATAATCTATCTCCGATATCCATATATCCAACTCCTTCCCGTCCTTAAAATATACCCTCATCGTGTTTTGGGCCTCAGATATTCCGAGACTCAGGAAATACAGAAGGGATATCATCAATGCTCGACCCATAATTTCTATTTTGCATAAACATTATCTACAGATCAACTTATTATTCTATTTTTCATGGGAAAATCATCCAATCACCGCAAAATTAAAAATATTTTTTAACATGTTGTCAATATACTTAAACTATTTTAAAAAAAAGCGTATCTTTGTAGCTGAAACGTAGAGATTATGCCCATACACAAAGAATAAAGACGAGAAAAAACGCCATTATTTATGAGAAAAGCATTCACCATATTAATTCTTATGTGTTGTTGTTCGTTAATGCTTAATGCACAAAGGGTTAGCATACCCAAGGGAGAATACAAAAAAACAATAACAGAGAAATACCCCAATATCCCCACACAGGAGCTGTACGCACAAGCAATAGTTGTTATGTCCGACTGGACTGGAGTTGAAGGAAAATCCCGATCCGTTCTGTCTGGTAAAAATAGCAAAACACATACGGCAACATACACAGGTAAATTTTATCTTGGACGCCGAAAAGTCATGCCGGGCAAAGGACAGGATATTTGGTTGGAGTTTGCGCTAAAATTACAATGTATGGAGGGAAAAGTTCTGTTCTCGATAGTCATACCGGCAATCATATCCAAGGTTGTTAATACGAATAATGCAGCACAACAATCATTTAATACCGATAATCAGTCTGGAGATGTGTTTAAAAGTATTATTGAGAACGACAAAAGGATTGACGAGGTGGCAACAACGATACTCAAATATGCAAAAGAAAAGATGAAAGACATATTTGAGACGGAGAAACAATTGGGAAAAAAGACGCACATAGACTTTAATCCCTCTTGAACACTGAATTTTATTTCCAGTCTAAAAACATGTAAGCCCGCCTTAGATTGTTCTAAAGCGGGCTTAAATCAATTAATACATCCAGTAACTGCAATCAACCTCCCAAGAGGAAGCGTATTCACTCAAAGTAATCGAATATTTCTTGTTACCATATCGCACCTCACCTTGTGCCTTTGTATATTTATCCCTCTTTTTTTCATATGTCAAATTTATTCCAAGGTTATTATAATCTGATATTATATTATCTAAATAAGAATATATCTTCTTAGAGGAGTTTAATTGAGTCTTGTTAATCTTGTATTTATATGTCATTCGTCTTTTAAGATAAGAATCTGCCTCCTTGCTGACATAGTAGTAGAAATAGTAGAATGAGAGTCCGTGGTATGTAAGATTAGCCACATTACTGTTCTTATGATTCCATATATAGAATGTATATGGATACTTCTCTGAGCTATCATCTACTTTATATACTCCCGAAAGACTGTTCATCACGGTTTCGAAAGAATCATTCACAGGATCACAATTTCCTATTTGCATCGGTTTGGCCAACATTTCCGATAAAGTCATTTCACCAGTTATATACCTGACGCCACCACCGCTTGAAGTGCTCGAGGAATTATTTGAAGAACTTCCGGAATCATCATCCAACTTATTATATTCCTCCTTACATCTGCTATAAGCTTTGTCAAGCTCTTTAATGCTGCGATAGAAGGTATACTTGAACTCTTCCGGCGTCTTATAAAAAGCCTCAAGAACTATAGAAACAGTGGTGGTCTTCATTATAGCCTTCACGGACTTTATCGTACGATTAGTCTCATTACAAGCTCGTATCACCTTGTCTTTATCAGCTGTCTCACAACCGAGTCCGGAACGGTGGAGCTCCGTATAGAAAGGAGCACTCTCATCGATATCAATCCAATAAGAAACCCCTTCTTTTTTGAATTTAATACTATTGTCCTCATCAACGGAAGGAGAGAAACCCTCTTCGCGCAAAAAGGAGACTATCGAACTTTGAAACGCTTTTTGCTCCGAGGTCAGATCATCGGCCTCTGATGGCATTGCTGTTGCAAATGCCATCAGAGCAAGTAATATATGCTTAATTTTCATCTTATATTAAATTAAATTTGACGGTGTGCCTTATGGACAATC
>JAEEGH010006218.1_pt1 | contig 29355 bp, 16 predicted proteins | sample 9134181 | NCBI WGS metagenome assembly JAEEGH01 (sample SAMN16246544, study PRJNA631951) | gut metagenome | biome: gut microbiome; feature: rumen; material: DP-attached | host: Bos | place: Iran: Karaj | collected 2018-10 | reverse complement strand
CTGCTCAAATCGGTTTTTCGCGTTATGCTCCGGTATGGCGGTCGGATACTCCCCGTCAAAGCACGCGCTGCAGCAGGGGCGTCCGCCGTTCAGCTCCGGCAGCCGTTCTGCCGGGAAGAACCCCAGCGAGTCCGCCCCGATAATCTCCGCGATTTCCGGCACGGTATGTTTGCAGGCGATCAGGTTTTCCTGGGAATCGATATCCGTCCCGTAATAGCACGGATACAGGAACGGCGGTGCGGAAATCCGCATATGGATTTCCTTTGCGCCGGCTTCCCGCAGCAGCCGTACAATCCGGCCGCTGGTCGTGCCGCGCACAATGGAGTCGTCCACCAGCACCACCCGTTTGCCGCACACGGTGTTCTCCACCGCGGACAGCTTGATCTTCACCTGGTCCAGCCGGTGGTCCGGCGCGATAAACGTCCGGCCGATATACTTGTTCTTGATCAGGCCGATCTCATACGGAATGCCGGATTCCATGCTGAAACCCAGCGCCGCGTCCAGTCCGGAATCCGGCACGCCGATCACAACGTCCGCCTGTACCGGATGCGTCTTTGCCAGGATCCGGCCGGCCAGCACCCGCGCGTCATGCACGGATACACCCTCGATCACCGAGTCCGGCCGGGCAAAGTAGATATACTCAAAGACGCACATGCGTCTTTCCTTTTTACCGCAATGTTCTCGCCGGGACTGGATTCCTTCCTCACTGAAAACCAGGATTTCCCCCGGTTCCACGTCCCGGATCACTTCCCCGCCCACTGCGCGGATCGCGCAGCTTTCGGAGGCGATCACATACATGCCGTCCGGGGTCTTTCCGTAACACAGCGGCCGGAATCCGTTCGGATCCCGGGCGCAGATCAGCTTCCGGGGAGACATCAGGATCAGGGAATACGCGCCGTCCAGCGTGTTCATTGCCCGGCTGAGGGCTTCCTCGATGGAAGGCGCCGTCAGCCGTTCCCGTGTCACAATATACGCAATGGTTTCCGTATCGCTGGTCGTGTGGAAAATCGCGCCGGTCAGTTCAAGGCCGCTCCGCAGCTCTGCCGCGTTGGACAGGTTCCCGTTGTGGGCGATAGCCATCCGGCCCTTCTGGTGGTTCACTTCTATTGGCTGGCAGTTGTTCCGGTTGGTGGATCCGGTGGTCCCATACCGGGTGTGCGCCACCGCCATCTTTCCTTTCGGGAAGGCCGACAGCTCCTCGCCGGTAAACACCTCGTGCACCAGGCCGAGGTCCTTGTGGGAATAGAACAGTCTGTCCTCGTTCACTACAATCCCGCAGCTCTCCTGTCCCCGGTGCTGCAGTGCGTACAGGCCGTAGTAACAGATTCCCGCCACATCCGTTTCCTGTTCACTGTATACCCCGAATACCCCGCACTCCTCATGAACTGCCATGTTTCTGTCCTTCCGTCCGTCCGGCTTTCCGGCTTTTTTATTCTGTCCTGTCCATGGATGCCAGGTACAGGTTCACTTCTCCGGCCGCTGCCCGGCCGTCCGCCAGGGCCCGCACCACCAGGGACTGTCCCGTCCGCATGTCACCCGCGGAAAACAGTTTCCCCGCCAGGTGATGGCTTCCGTCCCCGGGCATCATGCGGCCGCGGGTGTCCGGGTTTTCGTGGAATGTGCCGGCGGTCTTTGCCTCGCATCCGGTAAAGCCGGCCGCGATCAGCAGCAGCTCGCACGGGATTTCCTGCTCCGTGCCGGATACATTCTCGAATCCCTTTTCACCCCGGCGCACTTTTACAATCACCACAGCGCGGATATGTCCGGCGTCATCGGTTTTGATCTCTTTGATGGTCGTTTCAAAAATCCGGGGATCCGCCCCCTGTTTCCAGGCGGCTTCCAGCTGGCCGTAATCGGTCCGCAGGGTCCGCGGCCATTCCGGCCACGGATTGTTGGCCGGCCGGGCATCCGGTGCCGGGGGCATCAGCTCCAGCTCCGTCACCTGCGCGCATCCCTGCCGCAGCACGGAACCGACGCAGTCATTGCCGGTATCGCCGCCGCCGACCACCACCACGTGCTTTCCCTTGGCGCTCATTGCGGATTCCCGCTTCTCCAGCAGGGAGCGGGTGGTCTCCGTCAGGTAATCCACCGCAAAATGCACGCCGTCCGCGTCGCTGCCGGCCACGCCAAGTCCGCGGGGCGTCCGCGCGCCGCAGCAGAGCAGCACCGCGTCATATTCCGCAAGCAGCGCGTCATCCGGTTCGGTGTTCAGCCGGAAGTGCACGCCTTCCTGTTCCATCAGGCGGATCCGGCGCTCCACAACTTCCTTGGGCAGTTTCATGTTCGGAATGCCGTACATCAGCAGTCCGCCCGGCCGGTCCGCACGCTCGATGACCGTCACGGTATGCCCGCTGCGGTTCAGCAGGTCCGCTGCCGCCAGTCCGGAAGGTCCGCTTCCGACCACAGCAACGGTTTTTCCGGTGCGTACGGACGGAGTCCGCGGCCGGATCCAGCCGTTGGCAAACGCGGCTTCAATCAGGTACAGCTCATTGTCCCGGTTGGTTACTCCGTTGTCCGCCAGGTTGCAGGCTTTCTCGCACAGGGCAGGACATACCCGTCCGGTGAATTCGGGGAACGGGGCGGTCATCAGCAGGCGGCCGAACGCCTCCTGCTCAAAGCCGTCCTCCAGCAGGCTGTTCCACTCGGGAATCAGGTTATGCAGCGGGCATCCGAAATCCGACTGGCAGAACGGTACGCCGCAGTTCATGCAGCGGGATGCCTGCCGGCAGCGGATCTCCTGCCCCTGTGCCGTGTGCAGGTCCTCAAAGTCCAGCACCCGTATTGCCTCAGGGCGCAGCGGATTCTCGCACCGCGTGTATTCCAGAAAACCGGCTGTGTTTCCCATATCCATGCTCCTTTCGCGGATCAAACTCCGGCGAAATAAAAAACAAGGCATGGGAATGATTCCAAAACACCCTTGCCTTGTTGGAGGCATCATACCACCGCGGAAAACCGCCGTCAATGACCGCATTGTTTTTTGCGTGTTCTGCCGCTTGACAAAACCGGAAACCGCGGTTAGAATTCCCGCATCCGGTGAGGCGCAAGGGTGTGCAAACACCCCGGCGCCTTTTTCTTTTGCCGGGGTGCCGGAATTCTACACACGGAAAGGATCGTGATCTGGATGACATTCTCTCCCGCAAACACTATCTGGGTGCTGCTCGGTGCGGCGCTGGTCTTCTTCATGCAGGCAGGCTTTGCCATGTGCGAAGCCGGCTTTACCCGGGCCAAGAATACCGGCAATATCCTCATGAAAAACCTGATGGACTTCTGCATCGGTACTCCCCTGTACTGGCTCTTCGGCTACGGTATCATGTTCGGCGCGGGCACCGCGCTGTTCGGCTGGATTGATCCCTTCATCATGGGGGATTACAGCCATATTCTCCCGGCGGGTGTTCCGCTGTGGGCCTTCGCGATTTTCCAGACAGTCTTCTGCGCCACCTCCGCCACCATCGTTTCCGGTGCCATGGCTGAGCGCACGAAGTTCTCTGCCTACTGCATCTACTCCGCTGCGATTTCCCTTTTCATCTATCCGGTCTCCGGCCACTGGATCTGGGGCGGCGGCTGGCTGGCGGAAATGGGCTTCCATGATTTTGCCGGTTCCACGGCCGTGCATATGGTCGGCGGCGTCTGTGCCCTGGTCGGTGCAAAGATCCTGGGGCCCCGTATCGGCAAGTACGGCAAGGACGGAAAGCCGAAAGCCATCCTGGGCCACAATCTTTCCATCGCCGCCCTGGGCGTCTTTATCCTGTGGTTCTGCTGGTTCGGCTTCAACGGTGCCTCCACCGTCGGTATGGACAGCGATGAGCTGATCGAATCTGCCAGCCTGGTCTTCTTCAACACCAACCTGGCGGCTGCGGTGGCTACCTTCGCCGCGATGGCCTTCACCTGGATCCGTTACGGCAAGCCCGATGTCTCCATGACCTTCAACGCAGCCCTGGCCGGCCTGGTCGGCATCACCGCCGGCTGCGACGCGGTCAACCCCTTCGGCGCGGCAATCATCGGCCTGGTCTGCGGCATTGTCGTAGTCCTCTCCGTGGAGCTGTTCGACAAGGTGATCAAAATCGATGACCCGGTCGGTGCTATCTCCGTCCACGGCGTATGCGGTGCCCTCGGCACCATCCTCACCGGTTTCTTTGCCACCGGTGTCTCCACCATGAAGGGTGTCTTCTACGGCGGCGGTTTCCAGTTCCTGGGTGTCCAGGCGCTGGGTGTCCTGGCCACCATTGCCTGGACCGGTGCGGTAATCACCATCGTGTTTGTCCTGATCAAAAAGACGATCGGCCTGCGGGCAGGTGCTGCGGACGAGATCATCGGCATGGACCGCTCCGAGCACGGCCTGCCGACGGCATATTCGGGCTTTGCCCTCCTGCCGGATGACAGCACTCCCGCCGGCATGGTGCCGGTGGCTGCGCCTGCTGCCGCTGCTGTGGAAGCCGCTGCTCCCGCTCCTGCCCCCGCGGCGGAACGCCCGGCCGAACCGGTCTACACCCGGGTACAGATCATCTGCCGTCCTTCTGCCCTCGAAGGCCTGAAGACCGCTATGAACAAAATCGGCATCACCGGCATGACCGTCACCAACGTTATGGGTTACGGCATGCAGAAGGGCAAGCCCGAGTACTACCGCGGCGTTCCGGTGGAAGCGACCCTGCTTCCCAAGGTACAGGTGGATATCGTGGTCAGCAGCGTCCCGGTTCGCACCGTGGTGGATACAGCCCGCAGTGTGCTGCACACCGGTCATATCGGAGACGGCAAGATCTTCGTCCAGGATGTGGAGAATGTCATCCGTGTCCGGACCGGCGAAGAGGGCTTCGATGCCCTGCAGCAGGCCGACGAATAACTGCCGGTTTCACCTTCATTCCGTTCCCTTTCCCGCCGGGTTTCTTCCCGGCGGGTTTTTGATGCTTCCGATACGGTTTTTTCCATGTTGTTTTCGGATTGTATGCCGGTTTTGGTCTTGAAGTCAGCCGTGTTTTCTTATAAAATAAGTCGAATTTCGGGAAGGAGGATGTTCCCTTGAATTACGCTGAGGAATCCCTGCGCCTGCATGGCGAATGGAAAGGAAAAATTGAAGTTGTTGCCACGGTTCCCGTTGCCACCAAAGAGGACCTGAGTCTCGCTTACACGCCGGGTGTGGCGCAGCCGTGCCTCGAAATCCAGAAGGATATCAGCAAAAGCTATGAACTGACCCGCCGCCACAACCTCTGCGCGGTCATTACGGACGGCAGCGCGGTGCTCGGCCTGGGCGACATCGGTCCCGAAGCCGGAATGCCCGTGATGGAAGGCAAGTGCGTGCTCTTCAAGTCTTTCGGAAATGTGGACGCTTTCCCGCTGTGCGTCAAAACCCATGATGTGGACGAGTTCGTCAATACAGTCTACCTGCTGTCCGGAAGTTTCGGCGGCATCAACCTGGAAGATATCTCAGCTCCCCGCTGCTTCGAGATTGAACGCAAGCTCAAGGAAAAGTGCGATATCCCGATTTTCCATGACGACCAGCACGGCACCGCGGTGATCACCCTTGCCGGCCTGACGAATGCCCTGAAGGTAGTCGGCAAGAAAAAGGAAGACGTCCGTGTCGTCACTTCCGGTGCCGGTGCCGCGGCGGTTTCAATCGTTAAGCTGCTGCTTTCCGCCGGATTCAGGAATATCACGATGTGTGACCGTAAAGGCGCGATTTACAAAGGCCGCGACGGGCTGAACTGGATCAAGGAAGAAATGGCGGAGGTGACCAACCTCGACCGGAAGCCCGGCACGCTGGCCGACGCCCTGGTCGGAGCGGATGTATTCATCGGTGTTTCCGCCCCCGGCACTGTCACCACCGAAATGGTCCGTACCATGAACCGTGACGCGATCATCTTTGCCTGTGCGAATCCGACGCCGGAGATCTTCCCGGACGATGCCCGGGCAGGCGGAGCGGCGGTCATTGCCACCGGCCGGAGCGATTTCCCGAACCAGATCAACAATGTTCTGGCATTCCCGGGCATTTTCCGCGGCACATTTGATGTCCGCGCCAGCGACATCAACGAGGAGATGAAGATGGCCGCGTCCATGGCGCTGGCAAACCTGATCTCCCCCGAAGAGCTTTCTGCGGACTATATCATCCCGAAGGCGTTTGACAAGCGGGTCGGCCCCGCAGTCGCGAAAGCCGTTGCCCAGGCCGCGCGCGACAGCGGTGTTGCCCGGATCTGAATCCTCCCGGATATATAAATGCAGCCCGTCCTGCGCTCAGCAGGACGGGCTTTTTCCGGGAAATCCCGTGATCTTTCTTACTCTGCTGCGGTCTCCGTCACCACGGTCAGCGGGATCGCTTCATCCATATGGATCCATGTGTCAGTGTACAGCGGCACCAGCGACAGGCCTTCCAGGTTGTCCATCCGTTCAAATGCCAGCCAGGCGCTGCCTCTGAGGTCCGGTTCCTCGTTCACCGCTTCGATCTCTTCCCCGTCTTTGAGCAGGATCCAGGTCATAATCATATCCACATCTTTCCCTGTTTCCCGGTATTCATCATAGTGATCCCAGAAATCCTCCCATTCATCCGGAGCATCGCCGCTCACCGTAACATTCCCCTGCAGGTCAATCTGGCCGCAGGTGAATTCTGCCCTTGCCTCATATGTTTCGGTCCTGTTGCTGCCCTCCAGGCGGATCAGGTTGTCATTCCTGACCACGGTAAAGGGGATCTCTGTTTCTTTGATATCATCAAAATACTCGTGAAATGTCGTATAGTCCTGGAAGCTGACAGAATCAAACTCTGTCAGTTTCAGTTTGAGCGTCAGTGTGTCGGCCGCCTTGTCATCCGGCACCGCGCATTCCTTCCAGCCGATCCAGCTGCCGTCCTCCTGCCGTTGGAAAACGCTCTGGTGATTCTGCATGAATGTGCCGTCCATGAAATAAACCGGTTCATTCGGGGTTGCGCCGCGGGAGACCATCCAGCGCTGCCCCTTTCCGTCCATCATGTCAATCTTCTGTTGAATGATCTCATCGTCGCTCGTATAGTATTCAGCCATGATATAGTCTTCCCGCTCTTCTCTCCATTCATATTCCCGGTCGGGAACGCCGTCATATACCTCTGTAAAATCCACATTTCCGGTCATCCGGAAGGAAACGAACACCCGGTTTCCCTCATAATAGGCCTCATCGATTTCCACGGTCACACCGCCGTCAGTGGTTGCCTTCACGGCGATTTTTGCCGCGTTTTCGCTCAGCGGCTTCAGCCGGACGTCCGCGTTTTCCCCTTTGGACAGTTTCTCAAACAACCCCAGTCCCGCCGCTACCGCCGCGGTAATCGAAAGAATAATCAGTACAATCGCAATCACCATGGATGCGGACAGTTTTCTGCCCATCATTGTCTCTCCTTTCACGTTTACAAGCACCCGCCGCACGAGCCATGGATCCGCCTGTAAGCCGGAGAGAGTGTTATTCATTGCTTTCTGAACGCATTCCTGTTCCTCATGCAGATTCATATGCTTCACTCCTTTCCATCGCTTCCCGCAGTTTTTTCCGTGCACGGTTCAGGCGGTTTCCGATCGCCTGCAGGCTGATGCCCAGGGCGTCCGCCGCCTCATTGTAGGTCAGTCCCTGCAGCCAGCACAGCAGGGCTGCTTCCCGCATCTTTGCGGGAAGCTTCATTATTTCCATTGTCAGTTCCCGGTCCTCCGGTTCCACCGGTTTCGCGGGTTCCGGAAGCATGTCCGGGGTTATATTCCGGTCCACATGCCGGAACCATCCGGTTCGGCTCATGTCCTTGCATGTATTGATGGCGATCCGGCTCAGCCACGTCTTCTCCGATGCCGTTTCCCGGTATTTATCCAGATTCCGGTATGCCTTGATAAAGGTTTCCTGTACCGCGTCCCTGGCCAGCTCCGCGTCATGCAGATACGCATAGCACAGCCGCAGCAGGGGCGTCTGGTACTGGATCACCATCTTCTCAATTCGTTCATCCGGACTGTCAGGGCCCTTGACAGCTTTCACGTCATCCTCACCTCCCGCAGTCATGCATGGGATATCTGCAAACCGTTTGCATATCCCATGCCCGTTCGGGCCGCATCTGTCTCCCGTTCGCCGGGTTTTCCGGTTCAGCCCGTTTTCATCTATTAGACGATATCACAAATCATTTTTCAACCATAATAGAAAAAAGATTTTCCATTCTCCTTTTTCTGTAAAAAATCGATCTGCCTCCTTTGATTTTATTCTTTGTCATCTATTCCTCTTTATATGTTTGCTTCTCTTTTCCCGTTTTCACTGATATAGACTAAAATATTGCATATTTTGCTATGATACATTAAAAGTACATATAATTATTGTAATTTGAATTGTAATGTTGGGACAAATGTGTAATAATATCAGTAATCTATAATAGCGATTTATGCATATGCACATTTCACTCGTTTCCCGAGGGGAACCGGAAAATTATACCGGCAGCGACCGAAGAAAAGGAGGAAATCATATGAAGAAGAAAACGCGCGCATATTTACGCCGATGGACCGGTTTGTTCCTGGCCGTCTGCGTATTTGTCACCATGGCAGTCCCTGCCCTGGCGGATGAACCCGCCGCTCCGGCTGCGCCGGAACAATTCCATGGGGTCTATACAGGCGGCCAGACCTATGACGAGCATTCCGCGGATAATTCTCCGCTTGGTGATCTTGTACTGCCGGCGGATTTCGAGCTTGTTGATGGCAAGTACAGTTACGGAGCCCTGGAACTGGAATTTCCGGATGAAGAAGGCGGCGGTGATGTTTCAGTCCAGGCAGGTGATATCACCACTGAGTCAGCTGAAAAGGTAGTCATTGTGTATTATGACGAAGGGCCGGATGATTATTATGAAGATCATTACGGTACATATGGTGTCCGGGTCAGCATGCGTGATGAGTCAGAGCTGCTTCTGAATACCGGCAGCATTAATGCTGCCGGCCAGGCTGTCAGTACAGACAATTATGACATGTCCAAAATGACCATGAATATCGACGGTACCGTCACTGCCGGAAATGGTGGTATTAGCATAAACAATCACAATGACAGCGATGCAACCATTAATTCAGGAACCATAATTTCAGGAACCACTTATTTGGAAAACAACACAAATGGCAATGCGATTGATGTTTTTGCCTATCAGGACACGGATATCACAGTCAACGTGACCGGTGACGTTCATGCCGGTAATAAGGGTGCCGGTGCCTCCGGAACCGGCATCAGTGCCCAGACATCCTACAATTCCACAAGCACAGTAACCATATCCGGTTCCCTGACAGCTGAAGGCAGCCAGGGTGTTGCGATCACCAACGGTATCTGGGAAAATGACGGCCACCCCAATACCACCACTGTTTCCATCGGCGGTACTGTAACATCTGACGGAGATGCTTTCCATGTCAACAACAACTATGGTACCGTCAATATTACTGTCGGCGGAAATGAGGACATTGAAGATGCCGGGAATATCACTTCCGGCGGTTCCTACACTGCCTTCATTGAAGCAGATCCCGATTCCAAAATCACTTTCAAAGCGGGTGACATCAACGGATCAAACGACACTTCCTCCATCCGGCCGGAAGCACATGGCGACAGGTCGGAAGTCATTGTGGAGGTTGGGAATGTAACCAACACCAAGGGCTATGGTATCCAGGGCTCTGCGGAGGAAACCGACAGCGTCGTGGATATCAAAGCAGGTGATATTGACGCACAGGGAATTGGTCTCGCCGTGGATACGAAGCGCGATGTCTACGGCAGCACGGAAGACGGCAGCATTTATGGAAACGGCGGAACCGTTACCGCTGATGTAGGGAAAATCGTCAGCAAATATGACAACGGCATCTATGCCTCTCTGGACGACGGATCAATCACTGTCAACAGCGGAGCGATTGATGCCGGAAATGACGGTATTGACGTACGTACCACTGGCTTCAATTCCACATCCGGTGTCACCATCAATGTGGCCGGCAGCGTGAAAGCGGATGAAACCGGTATTTCCGTGGATTCCTGGGGCGCAGGAACCCGGACTTTAACATATGAAAACGATAAGGAAATTAAGGTCCTCACAGGGGATCCGCATGAAAACTGGTGGGATAAAACCAGGTACGATGAAACAGGTTTCTTCATTTTGGTCCCTGTTGAGGAAGGCGGCGAGACCCGCTGGGAAAAATATCGTTCCAGTTATGTTAACTACGAATATGAATCCCGGGGTTTCAGCGAAGAAGAATACATTAACCTCCCCATTTACTGGGAAGTGTTCGATTACGATGCCGAATTTGAGACAATCGAATTTGAAAGAGATCCCGCCAATTTTGTGAATATCTCAACCGGAGCCGTCTCTGCGGAAACAACAGGCATCGAGACATCAAACAAAGGCGGATCCTTCGACATCAATGTGAAAGGCGGTGTCTCGGTTTCCAAAGAGCGCTCAGGAAATGAAAGCAGCACCATCACCGGCGTCATGGCGGAGGCGACTGCCGGAACCACGAATATCACCATTAACGGCGACATGGAAGTGTTTGGCCGTGACAAGACTCCCACCCGTGGAGGAACCAGTTCCGAGCCCGGTGAATCCAGTTACGCAGGCGATTCGTACAGCGTTTCCAGTTCCAGCTTCAGTGCCAACGGCGTGACTGTCAACAGCCAGGGCGGCGAGATTGATGTCACGCTTAACGGCGGCCTGGCTGCAAATGAAGGCATCGGTGTAATTGCCAAAAACGACGGACCCGCAGGCGGTCTGGCTTCCGTGAATATTGATGGCGGTCTTCAGGCAAAGAACGGTGTAAAGATCAGCAACAGCAGCAGTACGATCAACATCGGCATTTCCGGCGATGTGGCAACAAAAGAGGCAGTTGCCGCCATCGAAAACGGCGGAGGATCATCGACGCTGACTTTCAGCAGCAGCGTGAATTCCGGTGAAAACGGCATTGCGATTTATAACGGAGACGGTTTGGCATCTGTTGAGGTCGCAGGGAACCTGTCCGTGGAAAGCGGCACCGGTGCGGTTGTCAGCAGCATCGGTGACAACGGAGGAACCGCAGCCCTGATTGTCGATGGCAGCCTGACTTCAGGCCAGGACGGCGTGACGATGCTTAATTACAGCGGCGACATGAATATCCGCATCGGAGGAGACCTGACCGCCAGCGAAGGAACCGGCGTAACCATCACCAACCGGGGCCCGGAATGGGAAAACAACGGGACTGCCCTGCTGACAGTCGGCGGAGACCTGACCGCGGAAACCGGCATGAAAGTGAACTACAACGGCGAAGGCGAAGGAACCGCGCAGGTATATGTCGCGGGCGACCTCTCCGCTACGGAAACCGGTCTTGATCTGGGCGCCTATATACCGCCGACCCGCGGCGGAGTCATTGGTGATGTCATGCCGGAAACTGGTTCCGGTGAAGGAACGGATGGGGATGAAGAAACCGTTCCGGATGTCGATATCATCGTCGAGGGAACCATCTCCGGTGCAAATCCGATTGTTGTCAATACGGTGAGTGCCGTCAGCAGTTTCCTGGTTACCACCTGGGCCATCAAACCCAATGAAGACAACCAGATTACTTCCGACCTGGACGGCAGTTCTGTTAAGGAATTTGAAGAAAACAATATCAATTACATCATTAAAAAAGAAGACAATGAATACGGCTCGCTGAGCGTCAGCGGCACGTCCGTGAAATCGATCCCGGGTGTCACAGCCGGGCCTGCTGCTTCCGGCAGCTCATCTTCAGGGTCTTCCCGCAGTGCTCCGGATGCGGCGGCTTCCCAGGAGAAAACCCTGGATGTCGCAAAGCAGAGCACCAAACTCACGCTGACTGTCAACCTGCTTGAGCAGTTCCGCTCCGGCTACAATGTATTCATCACGAACGCCGGCCAAAGGGTATATGCCGACCGGAATGAAGATGGCGACTTTTCTTTCAGCGTACCGTGGGCCGGCGGCGTGCTGTTGAGCTTCGGTCTGGATCCGATTCAGCAGGAAGAAGAACCCAAAGTACAGTCTGGCGAAACCACAGATCCGGATCCCGAACCCGAACCCGATCCTGAACCCGATCCCGACCCAGATCCAGATCCTGACCCGGATCCTGATCCCGTAAATGAAGATCAGACTGAAGAAAAACAGACTGAGGAAGAACAGACCGAGGAAACACAGACTGAAGAAGAACAGACCGAGGAAACACAGACTGAAGAAGAACAGACCGAGGAAGAACAGACTGAGGAAGAACAGACCGAGGAAACACAGACTGAGGAAACGCAGACCGAGGAAACACAGACTGAAGAAACGCAGACTGAGGAAACACAGACCGAAGAAAAGCAGACTGAGGAAAAGCAGACCGAGGAAAAGCAAGCAGAAGAAAAACCGGCGGATGAAAAGCCCGAACCGGAACCCGAACCCGACGGTGAAGAACCCGCTGAGAAAACCGACGGAAGCGGCCGGGTGCTTGCGATTCTCTACGGTGAAAATGACGCATATACCATCTGGTTCCTGACGGGATATGCCTATAAGGCGGAGTTCGCGGACGGCTATACCGAAACCGGTTCCTACGGCATAAAGGACAATGCGCTGGTACTGACCGCGAAGAACGGCGATCAGCGAACCCCGGACGAAAACTGGACCATGGCCTTCAGCGAGGAGCAGGCCGTGGCTGTGCTGCTGGCGGACTTCTCCGATTCCGTGAAAATCATCGGCGAGTTCAATACCGATGAAGCCGGCGCACGGATCATCACCGACAAAGCCGGCAATGTGCAGACCCTGGGTGCAATCCAAAGCATCATCGACAATCCCGAGGCCTTCCGGATTCTGAAGGCCCTGCTGCCGCAGGCGGATTAACCGCTGCGGCAGCCTCCCCCGTTTTCCCATCCCCGGTTCGGAAGCCTGAATAAAACCGACGGAGAGCGACTGCCATGAATGCAATAGCCAAAAGACGACTCCAATTGCATACGCTTGTTTTGCTGACGCTGCTGTTACTGACGGCAGCGTCAGCCTTGTTCTTCCCCGCCCGGGCGAAGGCCGATTCTGCCCCGCAGATCGACAATCTCCGGATCCAGTGGTTGACGGAAGACTCCGTCTCAGACGGCATTGCATCCAGGCTGTATCAGCGGGTTAACAATCCCGGCTCATCCATCAGCATGCAGTACCAGATTGATGTCTCCTTCACCGGCGAAAGTTCATATGCACCGGGTTCCATCCGGATCCTGATACCGCGCCAGGTTTTTCACAAGAGGAACCTTGATTTCATGAACGGAACGGTTCTGGAAGAAGGATACGGTCGTCTCACCTTCCCCGTTCCGGATGCCCCGAATGCCAACTCCCTCTGGCACTGGGAAGAAGCGGAAGACAATCAGTATGTGATTATCAACGATGTCCGGATCAGTGCCTCCGCCGGTGTCATGTTCCAGCTGACCATCACCGGCCTGAACGCACAGGACCTGGTGGATATGCGGCCCAGCGATCCGATTACCGCCACCGTGGAAGTCACCGGCCCGGACGGGCTGATAGAGACTCGTGTTTCCGAAGCCCTGACCGCCGTTGTTGATACCCAGTCCGCGCTCACTGCCGCAAATGCGGACGGCATGCTCTTCACTTCTCCGGAAAACGTACCGGACTCCGTTCTGGAACGTCTTCCCGGCGGGACGCAGGCCGCGCCGGCCTATGTGTTTGTGCGCTGGCATACCTGGCCGAATTACAATGGCACCCAGTATTTCAGCCTGTCCACAGATGTCTGGGAAGGCCGGCTGGAGGGAAACGGCGCCAATATAGACGGCATCCTCCTGGGCACGGAATATGCGTCCGGTTCCATTGCTTCGGTAACCGACGGGGAAACTCCCGGAAACCATTTCACCAAAAGCGTCATAAGGTATCATTATGACAATAACGGCCAGAGCCACGGCCAGTATGTCTGGACCGCCTACCCCGTCGCCGGCCTGCAGGCGGACACGGATTATACCATCCGGACCGTTGCCGCGTGGGAAATGACTGAATCCGATCCGGAACGAGACGGCGATCCGCGGGAGGTTACGCGGAAAGAGACGGAAGCGGTTGTGTCCTATACGCATAACACCTGGGTATATCCCCGGGGAGAATTCGGCGTATATAAGTTCTCCGGCTCTGTCCCGAGCCATACGCACAACACAATCCACAGCGAACGTCCGCAGACCAGTGCCGGACTCTCCGGCCATACAAAAAACTATTATTGCGAAATGGCTCTGAGCCTGCTGCGGGACGGGCAGCCTGTCACGATGGATCAGTTTGAAGTGCTGTCCGTCGGATACGGATATCCCTATACCGCTGGTCCCGTTGAAGAGGCCGGTGTCAGTGAAGAGTGGAGCAAGGACCCGTCCAATTACCTGAACTGGGCGTACCGGATGGAAACCACCGATGATACGGTTTCCATCAAAAACGCCACCGGTTCCAATATTACACTGGGCGAAGATGATTACCGGTTTACCTCCGTCACAATCGCCGCGCCGGAGATGTTTGCCTATGGCCGCCAGTCCGAACCAAAGTACCGGATCGAAGGTTCTGAATTCGGCTATAATCCGGACAGCAGCATTGAAAAACCTATTGTGGAAGTGTGGGGCAAAAAAGCCGGCAGCGGAAGCTGGGAACTGCTGGATACGGTTCAGTTCAAAAAGACCAGCACTACCCGTACGGTAACTTTCCCGGAAGGCGTCACCGGATACCGGACCGTCATCACCACCTGTGCTGCCGCCTGCAAGCTGGCCGCCTGGCCGCAGATTACCCTGCTTCCGAGCGCCGGTATGCAGGCAATCGCAGAGGCATTCTTCGACCAGAGCAGCTCCCCTTCCGCCACGCTCACCAATAAAACCCGGATGACCGCAACCCTGTACCAGTCCCCGGTACGGGCGGATGAGACCCTGCCGGAACAGTTGGCCTGGCTGGAGTCTTCTGGAGACACCCAGGTTATTGATGCCAGTGATTACACCAATGCCACATTGACCGGTGCCGGATACGATGTGCTGGGAACCAGTGATATTTCCTGCACCAATGATGTATCCAACAGGCAGGTCAGGCTTCATTTCACCACCAAAGTGGATGAAACAAGCAACCTCAAGGATATAAACCTGTATAACCTGGCCGTGGAAAGCGGCGTCATCAAAAAAGAGACCTCTGCCACCTGGTATATCCTGCTGCCTCCGAATGTAGAACTGGTAACCGGCAGCATTTCCATGACCCGGATGGATGACCGAATCACCGGTATCGAGGTCCGTCCTGACTTCCGGGGCACCGGTCTCACCATGCTGGTCGTCCGGGCCTCGCTGACTCCGGTTCCCCATAAAGCTCACTCCAATGCCACTTTCAGGGATTCGCCTTCCCTGGAGTTTGACGGAATCCTGAACTGGACAGACCTGAACCTTCAGTCAACCACAGAAGTAAATGCGTATGTCGCCTTTGAATCCGGAAACCCCGGCACCCTGGGAACATACGCATCTTTCCAGGGAAAGCCGGATGAGTGGTCTCATGCTGTCAGCACTCCAGCAAAAATCAGGTCCGCCATGACAGACCTGGATCCGAACAGTAATGACCGCCGTTTCGTTTACTCCATCGGATGGGAACAGATCCGCATCGATCAGATGGAACAGACGGAGTTTGTCAAATCCGTCCGGGCGGACGCGGACGGAATCTGGTCCAAAGGCGCCGGAAGCGGTCAGGAAGTAACCGTCAGGGAAGGCCAGGACTATACCTACCGCCTGCGGATTGCTGCCAAGCGTGATTCCCGCGCTGCCGAAATCCTCCTGTTTGATTCCATTGAGAACGCGGTTCCGTCGGAAACAGACGAGCCGAACCTGGATGATATGAAAAACTGGTCAGGTGCCTGGGAAGGCAAAGGCCAGTGGCGCGGCACGCTGACCTGGGTGGATATGAGCGCGCTCTATAATGCAAACTGTAATCCGGTTCTGTATTACAGTACGGTTCCCGGGCTCACATTCGGAAATCTATCTGACAGTCCGGATGATTCCTTCTTCAGTGACCGGGAAGGCCATTATGATCTGACGGATACGTCCGTCTGGACCCGGGCGACTGGCGTCAATGGCGGTGAATGGTATGTCCCGGACGGTATCAATGTAACTGCCATCGCCATTGACGCCCGCAAGACCCGCTGGTCGTTGGATTTCTCCCTGAAGTCGGGGGAAGTTGCCTCGGTTTACCTGCATATGAAGGCGCCGGACGACCATGGCGAATCGGATGTCTGGAATGCCAAAGGCGCGTATTTCCATACTGTAAACGATGCTGCCTCCCCGGATGATATCGACTGGATGAAGGCGTTGGACGCGAAGAACAATATGCACGCCTTCAACAGCGCCATCCTGGTCTACACTCCGCAGAACGCCTCCGGAAGCACCTCTCAAAGCCGCACGGTCCTCCGCTACGGGAATACCCGGATCGGCCTCGTCCCCTCGATGGTCGGCGTCACCAAAACCTGGAATGACAACAATAATCATGACAACAAGCGGCCGGAAAGCGTCACCGTCAGCCTGCTGTACAAATCCATGGCGTCCACCAGTGCGCCGGAATACTGGCGGGACCGGAATTCCGATCCGGTTACCCTCACGCTGTCTGAGGAAAACAACTGGTCCGGGTTCTTCATGGACCTACCGTCCGCTGATTCAAACGGTGTTCCGTATATCTTCTCCCTGGAAGAATCCCCGGTCGACGGTTACGCGCCGGGAATCTATACCGAAGACGGCCGGATGTTTGAGATCGTCAATACCCATGCGGATGAGCAGGTCTCCGTTTCCGGCGAAAAGTTCTGGCTGACGGCGGACGGCCTGACAGCGGAAACAACATCCTCCCGCATTCGGCTGCAGCTCCGGCGCGAAGGCAGCGACAGGATTGCCCGGACTGTCAGAGAAGTTGATGTCAGACCGGATGCTTCCGGCAGGTGGCTGTATACCTTCCCGGACCAGGACCGCTATGAACCAGGCGGATTTGAATATAAATATTCCATCACCGAAAGTGCGCCGTACGGATGGGTTTCCCAGGACAAGCCTCTCCCAGCCGGGATGGAACTCGGTTTCACTTACGATCCGGTTGATCTGACAACCTTCCGGAATATCTGGGTGCCTCCGTTTGGCAGTGTCTTGCTGATCAAGCACGCCGCCCCGGGGACTGTCGCGGATAACGCCGATACAGGAAATGTGCAGTTCACCTTCTCCTTCCAGCTTACTACGGACTACTACGACAATACGCCTGTCACCGGCGAGTTTGAATACACTGTATTCGACCGGGCGCCGGAAGGCCGCGGGACTGTCATCCCGGCAGGTGCCGCTGCGATCCGCAGCGGAAAAATCAGCCATAACGGGACAATTACATTGGGTCTTGAACAATGTGCGCTGATCAAAGGTCTTCCCGAAAACAGCTATTTCCGGTTTGTCGAATCCCCTTCAACCGGATGGACTGGGAGAACTGTCAGTTATAATGACGGATACGTCGGCCGGGGAGATATCCAGTCTGTCGCGTTCAGGAACAGCTACAGCGCCAAAGGCTCCTTCCGCCTCCGCGGAACCAAGCAGCTTGCCGGGCGGCTTCCGGAAGCCGGCGAGTTCTCCTTTGAACTGGTGGACCGGACATCCGGCAGCCAAACGGAGGGCCGGGTTGTTGCAAAAAACGTGAACACGGCCTGCAGTGAAACTGCCGTTGCTGAAGATGGAACGGTCACCGGTACCGCCGCCGTGCTTTTCAGTGAAGTTCCGGTCAGCCTGGATGTCTATGGAGGCAGCCGGTCGCTGGTATATGAAGTCCGGGAAACTGCCCCGAACCGTGCGGAAACGCTTCCCGACGGAACCGTGTGTTACCATGGTGTCACATACGACACCACTCCGCGGATGATCACGGTCACCGTCACGGACAATGGTGACGGAACCGTCAGCGCGGAATTCGGCGGCGAAGATTATCCGCTGGTTTTCCGGAATGAGTATCATGCGGAAGCAGAGGCTGTCGTATCCGTTCGCAAGAAGATGTCTGGCCGTTCCCCGCGGGACGGAGAATTCTCCTTTGAAATCCGCCGGGAGGGCGCGGCAGCAAGCAGTGCGCCGCTCGCAGCAGGAACAAACAATGGAGACGGCATCATCACCTTCTCCCCTGCCGTCGCCCTGACGGAAAAGGATCTCGGCGCAGCGGACGAGGCGTCCGTGAAACTGCTGATCAGCGAGGTTCCCGGCGATGATCCTTCCATCATGTACCTGAAGGAGCCGGTTGAATACGTGGTCACCCTCCTGCGGAAAACAGATGGAACACTGATCGCAAAACTGCCCGGCCAGACCGCGGAACATGAGGAAGCAACCTGTCCGGCATGCGGCGGTCAGGGATCGGTTGACGGTCTGTTTGGAACCATTATTGATTCCGACAGTATGTCCTACGATGGGGATCCCATTCCGCTCTCCGGGGTCTTCAATGACACCTGGCTGGATATCTGTCCGGACTGCGGCGGTACCGGCCGCGATCCGGTCAATCCGGCTTCTCCCTGCAGCTCCTGCAGCGGAGCCGGCTTCTCCTTCAAGCCGTGTACTCATCTCAACCAGACGGAGGAAGGATTCTGCCCGGATTGTCTCGGGCTAAATATTGCTGCAATTCCCATGTCAGATGGGCGTTTCCTGGTCCCGATAGGTTTTTCCATGGAAACCAGCGGGCTGGTATCCGCGTTGAATGGTGCCAGCCTCGATCCGTCCCGTTTCAGCGGGGCCTCCTACAAAACGCATGTCGCTTTTATCCTTACCGCAGCCCAGTGGGCGCAGGCTCAGGCAAGCATGTCGATCTACAGCGTATATGATGATGCAAAATATCTTTATATCTGCCATATCGACAGCAACGGTCCCTGTAATACCTGCGGCGGTACGGGCAAGGTACAGGGCGATTGGATCGTTTCCGGAGATCCGGTCCCGCCGGTGGTGACCAACCACCTGAAAGGCCGTGTTGATTTCCAGGCTGCCAAAACCATGGAGGGCAAACCTGCCGAAGATCCATTCACCTTCGTACTGCTGGAACTGGATTCCGAAGGCCGGGAAGTACAGATCGCCAAGGCGAAGAACAGTACCGACGGTAAGGTGGATTTCGGAAGCTTCTGGGTGGATCCGGACGGAAAAGCCCATACCTTCATCATCCGGGAAACTGCCGGTACTGACAGCTCCATTGCGTATGACGACTCCGAAACCTGGTACCAGGTGACCGTCACCGAGGATGAAAGCGGCATGCCGGTCGTGGAAAAACTGCGTACCGAAGGCGACGGCGTATTCCGGAATACTTACCGGGACGGTACAATCTCTGTCACCATTCATATGAAAGGCACAGATCCGGAAGCGGAACCGCCGGCCTTCCCGGTCACAGTGGTCCTGACGGGCCGCGACGGCAAACCGCTGGCCAACCGTACCTTCTCCGCACCTCCGACACGGGGCCGCCTGCGCAGTGCCGGAACCCCGGTTCTGGAAACAGATGAGAACGGCCGCGGAACCGTCATGGTTGCCGGCGGGTCCACACTGGTCATCCCGGCCATTCCCCACGGAACAGCCTTTGAACTCAGCCAGGCGGCGGACACCATGCCGAAGTACTTCTCCCAGAGCGGTGCTGAAGGGACAAAGGGCACGGTAACCGGCGGAGCAGAAAGCAAAGCATCTTTTGAAAACACCTATTCCGCACCAAAGCCCTCGGCATCGGTCTCCCCCTCTCCTACGCCAACTCCCACACCCACGCCGACTCCTGCGTCCTCGCCGAAGTCTTCGCCATCTGCATCGCCTTCTCCCACGCCGACGCCGACCCCGGCAGCAACAGCAAAGGCAGTGTCTGCGCCGACTCCGACTTTTACCCCCACGCCGTCACCGGCTCCTTCAGCCACGCCGGTCACCACTCCCGCGACGACAGATCTGCCCGGTCCCACCTCCACGCCGAATCCCTATGTTTACCACTTCTCTTTCACAAAGAAGTGGGAAGGCGGCTCGGAAGACTCAATCGACTTTGTGGTATACAATCCGGACGGAACGGTGCGCAGCAAAAAGTTCAACAAGAAGATCATCAGTGATACGGAATGGCTGTATGAGGCATGGTTCACATCCCCGGCGGATCTCTATGTCATCGAAACAGTCCCGCGGGGCTACCGCGTCCGCTATGAAAATACCGGCATCAATGCCGGCGTGACGGACCGCTGCTGTAATGGCGGCACCATTGTCAACTATACCGTGCCGAAAACCGGGGACCGTACCAACCTGCTGATCTTCCTGGGCCTGTCGCTGCTGGGCATCGGCTGTTTCATCGCTTCCTTCATCCTGGGACCTTGCGCGGAATCCCGATCTGTGCGAAAATGGAAAAAAACCGCACGACAGGCGAATGGGAACAGGATGGATCCGGATGGAATTTGAACGCAAAGCCCGGGAAAGCCGGCCGGTACTGGCCATATGCTATGATTTTGATCACACCCTCACACCGGATGACATGCAGGCGCAGGGATATATCCAGAGCGTCGGCTATGATGTCGCGGAATTCTGGGCGGAAACCGATGACCTGGCCCGCACGCACGGCATGGATTCCAATCTGGCGTACATGTTCAAGATGGTGCAGGAAGCGGAGGGCAACCTGGTCCTGAACCGGAAGGCGCTGATGGATTACGGCGCGAAAGTCCGGCTCTTTCCTGGGGTGGAAAGCTGGTTTGAGCGCCTGCGGGAATACGGCCGGGATCACGGCGTCATTGTGGAGCACTATATCATCTCATCCGGTCTCCGGGAGATGATCGAAGGCACTGAAATGGCTAAACGCGGCGCCTTTGAGCGGATCTACGCCAGCTCCTTCTACTACAATGAGCGCGGCCTGGCCAAATGGCCGGCCCAGGCGGTCAACTACACCAACAAAACCCAGTTCCTCTTCCGCATCGAGAAGGGCACGCTGGATGTCAATGATCCGGCAGTCAACGACTATTTCCCGCCGGACCGGCTCCGTGTTCCCTTCCGGAATATGGTGTACATCGGCGACAGCGATACGGATATCCCCTGTATGAAGCTGGTCAACACCAACGGCGGCCACTCCATCGGGGTATTCGATCCCGATACCCGCGACAAGGCCAAGGTGCTGAAGATGATGGCGGATAACCGCATCCGCTATTACGCCCCGGCGGATTATTCCGACGGAAGCGAGCTGGATTCCCTGCTGAAAAGCATCATCCGGCGCACCGCGGCAAATGAGGAACTGGAAGACCGGCATAATGCCTGCCTTCCCGGCGCGGATTAATCCGCCCGCTGAAAAAGAATCGACTGAATACTTCAGCCGGACAGTTTTGCGAAACTGTCCGGCTTTTATCTATGCATATAGTTTTAGGTTCATTTTAGGTTAGGCAGCTAATATAACATTGCAGCTTAATTGGGATTTCGGCTGGCTGCCGGTTCCCGAAAAGGAGTGGAAGTATGGAAGAAAAGAACACTGAACAGGTACAGCGGTCGCCGAGATTTATCCGGATGAGCTGCTCCGCATCGAGGCCTCCGTTCCGGAATCCGACCTGGCGCTCTTCACCGTCGGCAAAGAAGTCTCCATTGAGCTGAATTATCTGGACAACGGGGAATACACCGTCCCTGGTGTCATCGAAAGGGTATCCCGCATCGGCACCGCTTCCGCCTCCGCGGAATCGGAGGAGAACGTATTCAGCGTATGGATCAAACCCGCCTCTGCCGACCGCCTGTCCTACGGCCTGCACGCAATCGTCACCGTATCGGATTCCACGTTGAAAACCGAAGCCGAATAATCCCGGATATGGAAACGCGGTCCGGCGTCGCCGGACCGCGTCCTTTTTTTCTTTTTATTCTTCCCTGTTTTTGTAAATAAAATCGATGAACACCTTGATCTGCTCGTCCCAGAAGCCCCACTCATGCACAGCGTCCGGCTTCTCATAGGCGGTCACATCCCATCCGTTTTTCTTCAGCTCCGGAACCACCGCCAGGTGGGTTGGATACAGGAAGTCCTTCGTGCCGCAGCTGATGTACAGCTTCGGCTTTTTCGGCGCCTTCGCGTTTTTCTTCATCATGTACATGTTGTCCACTTCGGTGCCCGCCACCTTTTCGGGATCGCCGAACACGTTCTCCCACATCTGCCGGCGTTCCATCGGCAGGTTCTTCAGGTGGCCCATGATGTCCACCGCGCCGCTGAAGCTGGCCGCGGCGGCAAACCGCTCCGGATAGGTCAGCGCCAGGCGCATTGCACCATATCCGCCCATGCTCAGGCCGGCCACATATGTATCCTCCGGCTTGTCGCTCAGTCGCAGGAAGCGGTGCATCGTCTTCGGCAGTTCCTCACTCACATAGTCCCAGTAGCGTTCCCCGTGCAGCTCGTTGCAGTAGAAGCTGTGGTTCACCGCCGGCATGATCACCGCCAGGTTATGGTCCGCGGCATACCGCTCCACGGAGGTCCGCCGCATCCAGATGGAATGGTCATCACTGTAGCCGTGCAGCAGGTACAGCACCTGCGGCAGCTCCTTCGCGGCCGATGCGCCCATACCGATGCCCTGGTTGGCCTCCGGAAGAATTACATTGACCGTGGAGGCCACATTCAGCGTGGCCGAGAAAAACTGGATCTGTAAAAACGCCACTGGTCATCTCTCCTTTTCAATATCCATGCGGGCTTAGCCTGCCCGCTCAAAAACCATATCGGTCCGGGCCAGTTCCGCAAGCCGGTCCGCCGGGCTGTCCGGCCGGATCCATTCGTCGATCCGGTCTTCCGGAAGGATCAGCGGCATCCGGTCATGGATAAAGCGAATCGGTTCCGCCGCTTCCCGGGTAAGGATCACAAACACCGGCAGGCCTTCCTCAATCCGGTACAGGCCGCCCATCCATACCACCGGCGTATCCTTCGGCTGGATCAGGAATTTATCGCCGGTTTCCTTCTTTCCGTCATTCCGGGTCCGGTGCTCCCATTCAAAGTACCAGCTGGCCGGGATGATGCACCGGTGGGCGTTCCAAGCCTCCCTGAACATCGGTTTCTCACCGGCTGTCTCTGTGCGGGCGTTAATCTGCAGCGGCCGTCCGGGCACTGTAAATCCCCACTTCATCGGGAATACCGCCCGTTTCCCGGCCTTGCTGCTGGCGATCACCGGCACCACATTGGTCGGCCGCATCTCCCCGGAGGACAGCACCGCGGTGGTTTCCTGGAAACGGCGCACCAGCGGCGACCGGTTCATTTCTTCCACGATCGGCCGCAGCTCCGGCGACAGCTCCACAAAATACCGGCAGCACATCCTGTTTTCCCTCCGTGTCATCTGATTGTCTTCCTTGTCCAAATCATACAGAAAAAACGGGAAAAGGGCAAGGAGGTTTTTTCGTGATAACCCTTGACGCCTCCCCCGCTTCATGATAAGATAATCGGGCTGGTTAGCTCTGGAGCGATGGCCGAGCGGTTGAAGGCGCTGGTCTTGAAAACCAGTGATACCGAAAGGTACCGGGGGTTCGAATCCCTCTCGCTCCGCCAGCCTTGACATGGAGAAGTACCCAAGTGGCCGAAGGGGCTCCCCTGCTAAGGGAGTAGTGTCAGTGATGGCAGCCCGGGTTCAAATCCCGGCTTCTCCGCCAAGATAGAAAACCTGTGAGTATCGCACTCACAGGTTTTTTGTTTTCTCCGTACAGATCATCCCGGATTCTTTTTATCAGTTTTTATTGTCCGCAATTATCCGGACCAGGACACCTCCCGGGATTCCTTCCAGCTCCGCTGTCAGCGGCATCGTTTCCCAGTCTGCCAGGATCGGGCTGTCAGTTACGATCATTGGATGAAATCCGGAATCAGCGCTTCCTTCGTTTTCAATAAACACCTGGCAGTCATTTCCTTCACAGTCCCTGCCCCGCAGCAGATACCGGGCGGAAAGGAAGGGATCCCCGCCTTTCGGGATTTTCTGGGTGTCCACAGCGGAACCCGCAATGGAACCCCGGAACTTCGGCCCCGAAGCCTCCCCGGTAAATGGAATCATGACAATATCCCGGGTTCTGCCTTTCACCGACATCGGTTCCTCACACTGTACACGGATTTCCAGCAGCACTTGCCTGTCCATCTTCTGTTTCCTTTCTGTTGTCCGTCAGGTGGAGCTTCTTTCCACCAGTTTCACCGGAAGGACTGTCCTCACAGGAATAATCTCCCCGGCCGCCTGCCGGATAATTGCGTCAACCGCATATGCGCACATTTCCTCCACCGGCTGGTGAATAACCGTCAGGGGAATCTCGCAGGAAGAAGCAAACAGCGTGTCGTCATAGCCGACGACTTTCACATCCTCCGGAACCCGTTTCCCGTTCCTCAGGCAATAACGCACAGCCGCCGCGGCGATGGTTTCACTGCTGGTAATACCGTCCGTTTCCGGATGGCGTTCAAAAAACTCACGAACGCTGTCGTCCACATCCCCGTAACGGTATTTCTGGATCGGGATTTCCTCCCGGATGCATTCAATTCCCTGCCGGTCTGCGGCATCCTTGAATCCGCGTCCCCGGCGGTTGCCGTCCGCTTCCAGCTCCAGCGGTGCGTCAATAAACATCAGGTGCCTGCATCCTTTTTCAATCAGATGCTCTGCGGCAATCCGTCCGCCGTTATAGTTGTCAGCAACCACAGAGGGAATGGACTTGCTGGATACGCGTTCCATAATGACCACGTGCGCGTCCGGCTGGATATATTCCTCCACCCGGGGCGTCTGGTTGCACTGGATCACACCCGCAACCTTGTTGCTCATCAGCATGGAATAGCATTCCCGTTCTTTGGCCTCGTCCAGGTTGGTCACGCACAGCAGCAGCTTATATCCCCGCTGAAAGCAGATCCGCTCAATGTGTTCCACAACACCCGCAAAAAAGAACTGCTGTGCCGAGGGGACAATCAGACCGATGAAGTTGCTGGCAACTGTTTTCAGTGACCGCGCCATCTCATTGGGATAATAATCCAGGGCTTCCATCGCCTGGCGGATTTTCCGCTGCGTCTTCTCGCTGACATTGGTCCTCCCGTTCAGCATGCGGGATACCGTGGTCACCGTTATGCCGGCCAGCTGTGCCACATCCTTCAGCGTTGCCATGTCTGTTCGTCCTTTCTCCGGGGTCAGTTCATTAGTGATTCGTCAGGCAGGATTGCATCCCCTGCTTTTATTTTTCTTCATCCCCGCACCGCCACCATTTGATTCCGTTGGTCACAGCCTGGTTCCAGAATACAAAATCATGGACGCCCGGAGCGGTAAACCAGACGTGGTCATACTGCATTCCAGTCAACGTGTCGTGATACGCCTGATTGTTGGCAAACAGGAAATCCTCCGTGCCGCATGCCAGGTACATCCGGGGTGCGTTTCCGTTCTTCAGGCAGTTTTTCGCCAGGGAGACCGGGTCTCCCTCACTCCCCCGGAAAGACTCGGCCGGTCCGAAAACATGGGTGTAATAGCTCATCGGTATTCCCATGATATCTGCCGTGTCCACCTTGCCGTCAGCGAAATCCTCCGTAATCAGGGCTGAAGAAAAAGCCATAACGGTACCGAAGGTTTCTGCATATCTCAGGCCGTTGCGGATTGCGCCGAAGCCGCCCATGGAAAGGCCGCCGATCGCTGTATCCTCTCTCCTGTCAGACAGGTTGAACATTCCGCGGGTAACCTGCACCAGTTCTTCCCCGACCATTTTCCCGCAGTATTCTCCCGTCACCGGGTTATCCAGCCAGAAACGGTTCTCTCCGTCCGGCATGATCACTGCAACGCGGTACTGCGACGCCACCATCTCAATCCGGCTGTTGCGCAGCCAGTCATTGCGGGAACCGCTGTATCCGTGCAGCAGGTAAAGCGTCGGCCAGGGGCCTGCTTCATACTGAGGAGGACCGCCCACCGGCGGCGGATCAATCGGAAGCACAGCCGAAAAGCTGCGGAATCCCTGCATTGCCTGTGAAAAATACTCTGTCTGTATAATTGCCATATTCACTCACTCCCCGATCTCACAATGGAATGTTCCGAATGGTTCTTCCGCGTCCAGGAAAAGCACCGGAATCTCCGGCAGGAAACAGGACATCCAGTCCCCCAGGAACTTCATCCCGGGTTCTTCGCTGCGTTCATGCCCGAGCACCACAATGCCCTTGTTCATCCCCAGCTGCGAAGCGTCCCGGACGTATGCGGGCAATGTCCACTCTGTCAGATCGCCGCAGATAATCACATCCAGGTTTCTCCGGTTCATCAGCTGCATCGGCATGTACTCAACACCCAGGCCGAGGCTCCCGCCTCCCGGCAGCACGCCCACGCGTTCCACCCGCATATCCGGGTTTCCGATATACCGCATGTCAGTCATGCGGAACGTCTTTTGCAGGAAGTCCGCAAGTCCTTTCAGCGTAGTCGGGGGAATCCGGTAACAACCGTCAAAGCTGATGCCTTTCAGCACAGAACCGTCTCCGGGTTCCTGCTTCATCCGGTATTCACGCCAGCCGGTTTCCAGGTCAAAGCCGCGGAAAATACCATCCTCCCGGCACATATGCATATGATCGTGAAAGCGCCAGATCGCGATCCCGCTCCGGTCAATCAGTTCTTTCTTGGCCAGCCGGACCGGATCGTCCTCTGCCCATTCTGTCTCATCTCCGCCGGTAAACCAGGTGGGCTCATGCGTAATAATCATATCCACTCCGGCATCAATCGCCCGACGGATCACGTCCACCGTCGCCATAAAAGTGGATCCGATACAGGTTACCTCCTGGTCCGGGCTCCCCGCAATCAGCCGGTCGCACGTCCGGTTTACAGGCATCGGTGTCAGTCCTGTGCCTCCGATCACTTTCGCAATAACGTCACGTACCTTCATCGTGTTTTTATCCTTTCACTGCGCCGAGCACAACGCCCTTCACAAAGTATTTCTGGACGAACGGGAAAATAATCAGAATCGGCAGGATACCGATAACGGCCATCGCCATACGCACGGAAGTACCCGGCAGTTCCACCGTCTGTCCGCCCAGCAGTGCGGCATTGCTGCCGGACTTCAGGAACTGGATATTGTTCATAATACGGATCAGCAGGTTCTGGATGCCGTACAGTTCCGGATTGGTGATATAGTACAGGCCGTTTGTCCAGTCATTCCAGTAAGTCAGGCCGGTGAACAGCGCAACTGTCGCCAGCACGGGCACCGCCAGCGGAAGCATAATCCGGACAAAGATGGTCAGTTCCTTAGCGCCGTCGATCTTCGCAGACTCAATCAGCGCCATGGGGATACTGTTCGCGTAATAATTCCTGACCAGGAAAACATTGAATGCTGTCACCAGATAGTTTGGCAGAATCAGGGCGAAGAGCGTGTCCTTCACGCCGAAAATGCTGCTCCACATGATATAGGAGGAAACAACGCCTCCGTTAAACAGCATGGTAAAGAACACCAGGAAGCTCAGCGGTCCGTTCCATTTGAAATCTTTCCGGGACAGCGGGTATGCCAGCGTTGTTGTCAGCAGGATGCTTCCCAGTGTGCCAGCAACCGTCACCAGCAGTGTAATTCCATACGAGCGCAGGATCATCGGGCCCTGCTTCACCATATAGTAATAGCTGTCCAGGCTCATCTTTCTCGGAAAATAGGTATAGCCGTCAGACAGAAGTACCTTCTCATCCGTAAAAGACGCAATAACAATCAGGATAATGGGCAGGAGGGTGATTACCGTAAAGACGGCAAGCATAATCGTCGAGAACCGGCGGAAGCTTTTCACGTCATTATGAACTCTGACATGCTGCATTTTTCTCCCTCCCCTCAGAACAGTGCGTTCTCTTTGTCCACTTTCCGGACAAAAGCGTTTGCGCCGAGCACCAGCAGGAAGCCCACCAGGGACTGATACAGTGCCGCGGCGGCGGACATACCTACGTCATTGCGTTCCATCAGTCCGCGGTACACATAGGTATCAATCGTCTGTGTCACATCAAACAGACGGCCTGAATTGGCAGGCACCTGATAGAACAGTCCGAAATCCGAATAGAAAATCCGCCCGATCGCCATCAGGGTCAGGGTGATAATCGTCGGCTTCAGCATGGGTACAGTAATGTGGATAATCTGCTTTACCTTTGATGCTCCGTCCAGCTGTGCGGCCTCAAAAATTTCCTGGTCAATGCCTGCTATACCGGCAACATAGATGATGGAATTCGTGCCGACGAATTTCCACAGATAAACCAGGATCAGCACAAAGGGCCACGGGTCTTTGGTGGAATACCAGCTCACCGGTGCCAGTCCGAATGCCTTGTACACCGTATTGTTGATAAAGCCGTTATCCGCGTTCAGGAACGCGTAAACGATAAAGCCAACCACAACCCAGGAGAGGAGGTTGGGCAGCATTAGTGATGCCTGGAACAGTTTTACCCGCCGTTTTTTCCCCAGTTCATGAATCAGGATTGCCACAAAAATGGCAAAGATCGTTCCCAGGACAATAAACGCGGCGTTGTACAGCAGCGTATTCCGTGTCATGATCCAGGCGTCCTTTGTTCTGAACAGGAACTCAAAATTGTCCAGTCCGTTCCATTTGCTGCCGAAGATGCCCCGGATGTAGCTGTAATCCTTGAACGCAAGGAATACGCCGAACATGGGCAGGTAATTGTTAATCAGCAGATAAACCAGGCCGGGCAGGGCAATCAGCATCAGCGGAATTGTCTGGGCCGTGCTGCTCTTTTTCTTCACGCGGCGTTTGTTCACAGCAAGCGTTGTCATGGATGACCCTCCTCATTATCCGGTCAAAGGGATAAGCGGGAAAAAAAGCGGCGGAGAGGACAGACCTCTCCGCCCCGGGAAACACTTTACTTGTTCGCAGCCACCCAGGCATCCAGCTGTTCCTGCTTGGCAGCTATGATTTCCTGCATACCGGCATCATTCAGGCGCTCAATGAATTCAGGAATGTCGGCCTCCGGATCCACGCTGCCGCAGACCAGGCCGGGCAGGTACTGGCTGATCACGTTCGCCACAGCGGTATACTGGCTCTTCACGCGGCTGTTGTCAAACGTGAAGCCCATGGCGACGGAAGTCTTGGCTTCCTTGTTCTGCTTCTGTTCCCATTCAAGGGATTCAGCACTGGTGCCGCCCATCGGGTACATATTGAAGAAGTTGCCCAGTGTGCCGCAGGAGAGCTGCGCGGTATAGGGAACAGTGGCCGGATCCTGGCCTTCCGGATAATCAACGCTGCCGTCGTCATTCTTTACATAGTCGCGGCCCTCAATGCCGTAGATCAGCAGGTTCACAACATCCACATCGGTAAAGGTCAGGTCCAGGAACTTCAGGGCAGCTTCGGGCACCTTACTGGTGGAAGCAACACACCAGGTCAGGGCATTGATGGCAGTGGTGTCCAGGAAAGCGGAGCCGATAATCTTGGCTCCCAGCGGATATCCGCCGGACTGTGCTTCCAGGCTCTTCGCCGTATCTTCTTCGGGATAGCTATAGCTGGCGATGTAGCAGAAATAGTTGCCCGTGGATGCCAGT
>JAEEGH010006214.1_pt1 | contig 29361 bp, 23 predicted proteins | sample 9134181 | NCBI WGS metagenome assembly JAEEGH01 (sample SAMN16246544, study PRJNA631951) | gut metagenome | biome: gut microbiome; feature: rumen; material: DP-attached | host: Bos | place: Iran: Karaj | collected 2018-10 | reverse complement strand
CGCTCCAGTCGAGCTTCTCGGTCAACAACATCGCCCTGGTCGACGGCCGTCCCCGCCAGCTCAACCTCAAGCAACTCATCAAATACTTCGTCCGGCACCGCCACGAAGTCGTCGTGCGCCGCACCCGCTTTGAACTAAACAAAGCCCTCAAGCGCGCCCATATCCTCGAAGGCCTGCTCAAGGCCCTCGACATCATCGACGAGATCATCGCCCTGATCCGCGCCTCCCGCAGCGTACAGGAAGCCCGCGACGGCCTGGTGTCGCAGTTCGGCTTCACCGTCGAGCAGGCCGACGCCATCGTCGAGATGCGCCTCCGCCAGCTCACCGGCCTCGAGCGCGACAAGCTCCAGGCCGAGTACGACGAGCTCGAGAAACTCATCGACTACTACCAGCAGGTCCTCGGCAGCGAAGCCATGCAGCTGGGCATCATCAAGGACGAGCTCCAGGAACTCAAGGAGAAATACGGCGACGAGCGCCGCAGCGAAATCGTGGCCTCCGCCGAAGACTTCAACCCCGAAGACTTCTACCCGAACGAGGACGTGGTCATCACCATCTCCCACTTCGGCTACATCAAGCGCACCAGCCTGTCGGAATACCGCGCCCAAGGCCGCGGCGGCATCGGCGCCAAAGGCAGCACCACCCGCGACGAAGACTTCATCGAGCACATCTACGTGGCCAACATGCACAGCACACTGATGTTCTTCACGCAGAGCGGCAAGTGCTTCTGGCTCAAAGTCTATGACATTCCGGAAGGCGCCAAGGCTTCCAAGGGCCGCGCCATCCAGAACATCCTTCCGCTCACCCCGGAAGACCGCATCCAGGCCTACCTCAACGTCCAGGATCTCGACGACAAGGAATTCACGAACAGCCACTACGTGGTCCTGGCCACCGCCTGCGGCACCATCAAGAAGACCCTCCTCGAGGCCTACTCCCGCCCGCGCACCAACGGCATCATCGCCGTCAACCTTCGCGAAGGCGACGCCCTGATCGGCGCCTCCCTGACCAGCGGCAACTGTGAAATCCTGCTCGCCGGCAACCAGGGCAAGTGCTGCCGCTTCGACGAAGAGGACGCCCGCGCCATCGGCCGCAACTCCACCGGCGTGCGCGGCATCAACCTCGACGAAGGCGACTTCGTGGTCGGCATGGTCTGCATCGATCCCGAAGAGCAGGCCCTTAAACCGCAGGATATCCTGGTGGTAAGTGAGAACGGTTTCGGCAAACGCTCCGAACTCGACGAATACCGCAAGACCAACCGCGGCAGCAAGGGCGTGAAGACCATCAATATCACCGAGAAGACTGGCAAGCTAATTGCATTGAAAGCCGTCAGCGACGACAACGACCTGATGATCATCAACCGCTCGGGCATCACCATCCGCATGCCGGCCGAAGAAATCCGCGTCGCGGGCCGGGCCACCCAGGGCGTGAAACTCATCAGCATCCGCGAAGGCGACAGCATCGCTGCCGTCTGCGTGGTAAACAAGGAAGAAGAAACAGAAACCGGATCGGTACAGGAAACCGAGACTGAAACAACAGAAAACAATCAATAATCTAAACAAAAGCAGTTATGAAAAGAATCCTCATCGCACTGTCGCTCATCCTCTCGCTGACGATGGTCAGTGCACAGCCCAAGAACGCCGCTGATGCGCTCAAGGCCGTCAACAAGGCCGAGGCCGCTGCCGCTGATGCCAAGAAGGCCGCCAAACCGGCCACTTGGGTCTCTCTGGCCAAAGCGTACATCGACGCGTATGAACAGCCGTCCCGCAACATCCTGACGGGTACGCCCCAGCAGGAGGTCAAGCTCTTCCTGAAGGAGCAGCAGATTATGGGCACCTCCGAGAAGAAGGGTGCAGAAGGTGTCTACTCCGTGGATTCCTATGCCGACAAGGACCTCTACTACAACGAAGGCGGCATCCTGGAATTCTTCCTCGTGACCAAACCGGCCGTGGAAGGTGACCTGCTGGGCAAAGCCATCGACGCCCTCGGCAAAGCCAAGGAAGTCGATCCGAAAGACTCCAAGGGCAAGGACATCCTCGCTATGATGGAAGACATCCACGGCAAGATCTCCAACGAAGCGCTCTCCGAGTATCTGGCCGGCAACTTCGAGAAGGCCTCCGACCTGTTCAAGAAAGCCGCCGATTGCGCCGCCAACCCGATCCTGGGCAAGGTCGACTCCACCAACACCTACTACACGGCCCTCGTCTCGAACATGGCCGGCAAGAAGGAACAGGCCGTCGATTTCTACAAGAAATGCCTCGACATGGGTTACTACCAGAACGGCTTCGCCTTCGCCAACCTGGCCGAGACCTACCGTTCCATGGGTGACAACGACGCCTGCAAGGCCGTCCTCGAAGAAGGTTTCGTGAAGTTCCCCGAGAACAGCAACATCCTGATCGGCCTGATCAACCAGTACATGGACAGCAAGGACGACACCGGCAAACTCTTCGACCTGATCCACTCCGCCCAGGAGCTCGACCCGAAGAACGCCAGCCTCTTCTATGTGGAAGCCAACGTCTACAAGCAGCTGGGTGATTTCGAGAACGCCGTCAAACTCTACAAGAAGTCGGCGGAAGTCGATCCCAACTACGTGTTCGGTCCCCTCGGCCTCGGCGTCCTCTATTACGACCAGGCCATCGATCTCCAGACCAAGGCCAGCGAAGAACTTGACGACAACAAGTACATGGCCCTCGTGAAGGAGATGGACGAGACCCTCGAAAAAGCCATCGATCCTTTCGAAGCCGCTTTCGCCAAGACCACGGACAAGGAAATCAAGGGTGCTGTCGCCGAATACCTGAAGAACATCTACTTCCGTCTCCGCGAGAAGAATCCTTCCTACGAAGAACTCTCCAAGAAGTATGACAGCTTCCTCAAGGGAGATGCCTAGAAAGTAAACAGGTCGGACGCGCCGGAGCGCGGAAGACAATGAAGCGACGCTCGGGAGCCGATGCTCCCGAGCGTTTTTTGTGCCGCCTCGAACGCGATGCGGGGCGTATTGTTGTTGGCGCTCAGATGGCAGAGATACACGTCGCGCAGCCCCTCGTGCGCAGCACGGCGAAGCAGCGAAGAGGTCTGCTCGTTGGACAGGTGCCCGTGCTGCATCAGGATGCGGCGCTTGAGCTCGGGCGGATAGGATCCCGTCATCAGCATATCCACGTCGTAGTTCGATTCGACCACGAGGTGGTCGGCCCGGGAAGCGTAGCTTACGGCCGCGTCGGTGACTTCGCCCAGGTCGGTCATCACGGTGAAGCGCTCACCCGAAAACACGAAATGATAGCCCACGGTCTGCGTCGCGTCGTGGGGCACCACGAACGGCGTGATGCGCAGCGTCGGGCTGAGGATCGTCTCCTGGTCTTCTTCCAGGAAACGGACGCATCCCTTGAGCTTGCCGGCCGTACAGAAGTTGTGGCGCAGGGCTTTCTCGAGGGTGCGGGTCAGGTACACGGGCTTTTGATAACGCTCGGTGAAGGTGCCCAGGCTCTTGATGTGGTCGAAATGGTCGTGCGTCACGAAGATGGCGTCGATCGAATCGATCGACAGCTCGTGCTCGGCGAGCCGTTTCTTGATGGTGCGCGCTCCGATGCCGATGTCGATGAGAAAGGCGGTGGTATCGTCTGCAAAATAGTAGCAGTTCCCGTTGCTCCCGCTCGACAGGCTCAGAAAACGGACCATCCTATTTCAGTTTGGCGATGTTCCGGATTTCCCGGGGTTTGAGGATGCCCTTCTCGGTCACGATGCCCGAGATCAGCGAGGCCGGCGTCACGTCGAAAGCCGGGTTGTAGACCCGCACGCCCTTGGGTGCCATGGGCTTGCTGTAATACATATCGGTCACCTCGAAGGCGGGGCGCTCTTCGATGATGATTTCGCTGCCGCTCACGCAGTCCAGGTCGATGGTGCTGGTGGGCGCGAACACATAGAGCGGGACCTTGAAGTACTTGGCCACGATCGCCACGCCGTGGGTGCCGATCTTGTTGGCCACGTCGCCGTTGGCGGCCACGCGGTCGCAGCCCACGAACACGAAGTCGATCTTCTTCTGGGCCATCAGCGTAGCGGCCATGTTGTCGCAGATGAGCGTGGTGTCGATGCCGGCCTTGGTCAGCTCATAGGCCGTCAGGCGGGAGCCCTGGAGGAGCGGGCGCGTCTCGTCGCAATAGACGCGGGGCGAGTAGCCCTGCTGCTGGGCCAGGTAGATGGGGCCCAGCGCCGTCCCGAACTTCGAGACGGCCAGGTGGCCGGCATTGCAGTGCGTCAGAATGCCGCAGCCCGGATGCAGGAGCGAGAAGCCGAAGCCGCTGATGGCTTCGCACATCTTCACGTCTTCGGCCTTGATGGCGCGCGCCTCGGCCGTAAGGGCGTTGCGGAGCACTTCGATGGCGTGCTTCTCATCGGCCGATTCCAGGCCTTGCTTGGTGGCATAGAAGCAACGCTCCATCCGGTCGAGCGCCCACATCAGGTTGACGGCCGTGGGGCGGGAAATGTAGAGGTAGTGCTTGACGCGGAGGAACTCTTTTTCAAAGGCCAGCAGCGAACGCGTCTTGTAGCGGTTCATGCACATGGCCAGGCCGAAAGCCGCCGCGATGCCGATGGCCGGCGCGCCGCGGACCTTGAGGCGGGTGATGGAATAGAAGACCTGCTCCGCCGTATCGAGATGCAGGAACTTTTCCTGGAGCGGGAGCTGCGTCTGGTCGAGGATCACCACCTCGCGGCCGTTCGGGCTCAGCTCCACCGAGTCATATGGAAATACGCTTTTCACGGTCAGATCGTTTCGATCAGTTTCTGGAACAGGAGACACATCCGGTCGGCCGCGGCGTCGGCGGCGCGGACCACGTCGTCGCCGTCGTTGAGGACCGTACTGGCCGTCTCGAAATTCGACTTGTTGGTGATGACCGACATACCGAATACGCGGAGGCCGCAGTGGCGGGCCACCAGCACTTCGGGAACCGTGGACATGCCCACGGCGTCGGCACCGATTCCGAAATAGAAGCGGACTTCGGCGGGCGTCTCATAGGAAGGACCGGTATTGCCCAGATAGACGCCTTTGCGGAGCGCAATGCCCTCGGCCGCGGCAATCGCCTCAGCCTTGGCGATCAGTTCGGCGTCATAGGGCGCCGTCATATCGGGGAAGCGCTCGCCGAAGGTCTCGAAGTTGGGACCGATCAGCGGGTTGGGCATCAGGTTGATATGGTCGCGGATGATCATCAGGTCGCCCGGCTGGAAGGCGGGGTTCAGGCCGCCGGCGGCATTCGACACGAAAAGGAACTTGACGCCCAGCAGCGCCATCACGCGCACGGGCAGCGTCACCTTTTCCATCGGATAGCCTTCGTAGTAATGGAAACGACCCTGCATGGCGCATACGAAGCGGCCGGCCAGTCGGCCGAAGATGAAGTTACCCTTGTGGCCGATGGCGGTCGAGCGGGCGAAGTTCGGAATCTCCCGGTAGGGAATCACGCCCTCGGCTTCGATGCTTTCCCCGAGCTTGCCCAGGCCGCTGCCCAGGATGATACCCACTTCGGGCACGGCGCCGCGCATACGTACACGCAGGAAATCGGCGGCCTCCTGGATGTCCTTGAGTCTCTTATCCATAATCTTACGTTTTATTCAATTCGGCTAAAACAAAGCAATTTTAATAAAAAATCTCCGATTTTCCAAGAAACGGACTATCTTTGCACCAAACCGAAGTCCGTATGTTCCAAAAAATCAAAAAATGGTACGCAGCCCAGACCGACACGACCAAGGCGCTGATCTGGATCGGCCTGATCGCCGTCATCGGAATCCTCATCCGCTGGGATGCCGTCGTAGCCGGCGTCAAGCACGGGTTCGGTTTCTACTCGGGCAAATGAAACGGACGTCCCTCCTCCTGCTGATCCTGTCGCTGGTGCTCTTTGCAACACCCGCCGTGCACGCGCAAACCGCTGCGCAGCGCGACACGGGCGAGGTGGAGATCTCCGCCCGCGAGCTGGCCGACAAACTGGTCGAATATGCGGAGCAATTCCTGGGCACGAAATACCGCTACGGCGCCAACGGGCCGGACCGGTTCGACTGCACCGGATACACCCGCTACGTCTACGGTCATTTCGGCTTCCACAACCTGAGCCGCTCGGCCAAGGACCAGGCCAAGGACGGCCGCGAAGTGGACATCTCCGATTTCCACAATCTGCAGAAAGGCGACATCCTGGCCATCGGCAGCCGGCGCAACCCGAAGGTCGTGGGCCACGCCGCCATTTTCGTGGAGCTCGACAGCACGGGCCGCGACCCGAAGTTCATCCACGCCTCGGTCCACGGCGTCCGTTACAGTTCGATGCTTACGGAGAGTTATTACGCCAACCGCATCCTCGGCGCCCGCCGCATCCTCCCCGACTTCGAGGATTACGACGTGGTATTCGACAGCACGGCCACCTACGCCTTCGACCAGGAACTGGGCGTCCACATCGCGCCCGACAGCCTGGTGCTGGCCGACACCGACCGCCGCATCGTCCTGTTCGACAATGGCAAATGGGCGTTCGTCGATGAAAACGGCACCCTGGTCGTCCCGGAAGAAAGCCACCGCATCATCCTCACCGGCGACGGCAACTGGGCCCCCGTCCGCGAAGCCACGGTCCACGTCCCAGCATCCTCCGTCCAGTCCCCCACCCAGCCGGCTGACAAACCCGCCACCAAACCGGCCACCAAACCGGCACAGCCCGCCGCTACCGACACCACAGCCGCTGCCGCGGCAACCGCGACAGCCACGCCCGCTCCGGCCCCTCAACCCGAAAAGATCTACTACACCATCAGAAAAGGCGACTCCCTCTCCAAAATCGCCAAACAACACCACACCACGGTCAACAAACTCTGCCAACTCAACGGCATGACCACCAAGACCATCCTCAAGGTCGGCAAAAAGATCCGCGTGAAATAACCCGTCCGCTCCCTCCGCCAAGGCGGCGGGCCCCTCCGCTGAACGTGACCAGTATCGGCATACATTATGCAGCGATTCCCGAATTATCCGTATCTTTGTTGTGTTATGTCTTCGATCTATCGCGTTTTTTATATTGTCCTGCTGAGTGGGGTGCTGGGGTTTTTCGCGTGGTCGTGCGGGTATTCGAGTCAGGTGGCGAAGCTGCTCGATCAGGCGGAGCGCTCGCTTGAAGCGGCGCCGGACAGCGCGTTCGTCTCCCTTGATTCGATGGACAGGAGCCTGCTGAACAGCCCGGAACTTCGGGCCCGGCATGCGTTACTGTATTCACAGGCGCTGGAGAAGTGCGGGATCGAGGTGTATGACGACAGTATCATCCACATCGCGATCGATTACTATGCTTCCGTCGGTGACAGCGAGAATGTGCAGAAGGCCCGGGCCTGCCTGGAGCGGATCCGCTCAAACGCCAGTCTGCTGTCGCCTTCCGATACGCTCAAAATTCAGAACGCCCGCATCATCGAAGAAAGGTATGCCGACAAGATGACGCTCGTCGAAAAAGACGAGCGAATCCGCAACATCATCATCCTTTCCATCCTTGCTCTGGCAGCTCTCGCATTCATCATCCATTTAATCGCCAAGAAGCTGCGTTCGAAGCCTGATGACAAGGCGATGGCCGTCATCCGCGAGCGGCTGGCCGTGCTCGACAAGGTGATCGCCTCCCGCATCTCTTCGGACGAGAAGCTTTCGGATTCGGCGGAAGAGGAACTGGATGTGATGATGGCCGACCGGGAAGCGTTCCTCCGCTCCACCAAGATTCTCTTCGAAGAGAATCATCCCAAGTTCACGGCTTATCTCTCTGAAAAGGGGCTTACCGACTGGGAAATCGGATACTGCTGCCTCTATACGCTCGGGCTCAAGGGCAAGGATATCGGCGAATACATCCAGAAGAAACGCCACTATATCATCAGCCACGAAATCCGGCAGAAACTGGGCCTCGACGAGCACGACACCAACATCAGCATCTATCTCCGGGAGCTTCTTTTGCAGACAGAACGTTGATGTAAAACTTTCGGGAATCTTACGGGATGAAAAATTTACTATCCCTGTTGAATATCAGCCACATAACGGCTGATATTTTTGCTTCATACAAGGGCTTGTAAAACTATTTCCGGGTAATTTTGTCTTCGACATAACGCAAAAATGCAATGAACGCGAAGACAGTTATTCTTACCGCAGCCGCCCTGTTTGCCGGCCTTTCCGCCAGGGCGCAGGACCCGCAGACGGCACAGCCGGATTCGCTCGGCAAACCCGAGCAACTGAAAGAAGCGGCCATCACGGCCCGGCGCGAACGCATCACGACCGATGCCGACAAACTGACCTACAATGTGGCGGCGGATCCGCTCGCCGAGGGCGGCAATCTGATCGACATTCTCCGAAACGTACCGATGCTCAGCATCAATGGCGACGAGGAGGTGCTGCTGAACGGCAGCAAGGATTACAAGGTCCTTGTGAATGGCCGGCCCACCGGGATGCTGGCTCGGAACTTCAATCAGCTCATCAAGACGCTCCCCGCCGCTTCGGTCAAGGAGATCCAGGTGATTACCAATCCCCCCGTCAAGTATGATGCGGAAGGCATCGGCGGCATCATCAACATCGTGATGGTCCGGCGCGTGAAAGCGGGATACAGCGGTTCGATGAGCGCCAATGCGGGCACACTCGGCAACGTGGGCGGAAACGGCTACCTGAGCGCCCAGCTGGGCAAGTTCACCCTGAGCGCCAATGCCAGCGGATCGTATTTCCCCAACCCGACGGTCCACGGACTCACCGACATCGAGATTTTCGACAGCGAGGCCCATCATTTCCAGCGCCTGGATTTCACGAGCGACAACATCTACACGTCGGGCGCACTGTCGCTGGAGGCGAGTTATGAACCTGATTCTCTGAATCTTATCACGCTCTCCGGCTGGACCAACTATCAGAAGGGGCGGCAAGATTATGCAATTACCGAGACATTCTGGGACAGGGCACGCATCAAGACCATCGAGATGCAGGAGCCGACGCTGCGGACCAACCGAAGCAACCTGTTCTCCGGAGAACTGGCCTACCAGAAAACCTTCCGCCACGACGGCGGCATCCTGACTTTCAGCTACGCCATCGACGGGAATCCGAACAGTACCGACAACAATATCATCGTGGTGCCTTTGCTCAACTGCACGGACTACCACCGGCATTCCTTCAACAGGGAGCACACCGTCCAGCAGACCGGCCAGATCGACTACTTCGCCACGCTCCGGAAGAAACACCAGATCGAGACCGGCGCCAAATATACGTTGCGCGCCCACGTGGCGGACTCCCAGGATGAACTCTGGGACTATGTCGCCGACCGGTGGGCCATCGACAATTCCAACGTCAACGACCTGGATTACAAGCAACACATCTTCGCCGCCTATGCCAGCTATGGCTACAAGTTCAGCAAACTCACCCTGAAAGCGGGCACACGCCTCGAATACACCCTGAACAGGGGGCTTTCCAAGAGTCCATCCGGCAACGTTACGTTCGACAACAGCAATTTCAACGTCGTCCCCTACCTCAACGCGGCCTGGAAGATTGACCCCAAGAACTCTTTCACGCTGACCTATACCCGGCGCCTCGGCCGCCCCAGCGTGAGCTATCTCAATCCCCACATCTTTGAGGAAACCCCCTATAGCCGGACGCACGGCAACCCCGACCTGCGGACCGTCGTTTCCAATGCGCTGACACTCACCTACCGCACCCTCGGGGACAAATGGGACTTACTGGTACGCACCTATGGGAGCCTCTGCAACAACAAAATAGAATATCTGGCCGTCGTCAACCCCGACGGAGTCAAGGTCGCGACCTATGAGAACGCCGTGGTCTACGACCACATCGACCTGACGGTCGACCTGGGCTGGAATCCGTCCGAAAAGTTCAACCTCCAGACCAGCGGCCAGGTGGGATACAACGACTATTACGCGCCTTCGCTGGAGCAGCGGAACAACGGCTGGAGCTGGTATGTCAACACAAGCGGGAACGCCACGCTTTGGCACGGCGCCACGGCCTACGCCGCAGCCGGCGCCTATGGCGGCGACATCACGCTGCAGCGGACATTTTACGGCGTCGACTACGAATACTCGTTCGGCCTGCGTCAGGGCTTCCTGCAGAACCGACTCATCCTCAACGTCGCAGCCGTCATGCCCTTCCAACGCCGCTACGCCGGCTCAGTCCGTGAGACATCGACCGACACTTACCACCAGCGCAACGAATCCTGGTACGACCCCCGCTCCGTCCGCCTCAGTCTCACCTGGCGCTTCGGCAAAACCAGCATCAATCTCAAACACGCCCGCAAGACAGAAGTGGACGACAAACTATAGTCCCTCATTTGTTGCGGAGAAGCCCCTCCACGGAGTTTTTGCGGGAGGGGATGGTGCGGTTAGCCGTAGCGGATGTGGAGGGGCTTCTCCGCAACAATCAACGCTAAGAACGGGCACCTGTCAGCGCCCCCACCCTTTCATTCAGCGTAGGGTGAGAGTACTCCGTGAAGACGACGAGGGGGTGCGGGGTAAGATTCGCCAAAGATTTGGCGCTCATCTTTTTGAGGGCGGAGGCTTCGGCGGGGCCGTAGCCGTGGGCGCGGGCGAAGGCGTCGGCCTGGCGCTCGTGACGGCGGGAGATGATGTTCGTGACGATGTCGAGCAGAATGCTGAGCGGCGTGTAGATGAGCGAGAATACCGCCAGGTTCACGTGGAACGAAGCCTGGCCGCAACCGGCGGCGGCAGCCAGCGCATCGCTTCCGATAAACAGACTGAACAACCAGAACATCAGCAGATTCGTCGCAAAGCCCTCGAGCGAGGAAAGGATGATATGACGGTGCTTGTAGTGGCCGATTTCGTGGGCGAGAACGCCGACGATCTCTTCCGTGGTCAACTGCTCCATCAGCGTGTCATAGAGCACCACCCGTTTGCGGCGGCCGAAGCCCGTGAAATAGGCATTCGACTTGCTGCTGCGCTTTGACGAATCAATTACGTAGATGTTGTCGAGACCGAACCCCACACGGGCTGCGAAAGCCTCGATGGCCGTACGCAGTTCCCCTTCCGGCAGCGGCGTCTGCTTGTTGAAGAGCGGCACGATCAACTGCGAGTAGAAGTACTGCATGAACAGCGAGAAAAGCGTCACCGCACCCCAGGCGAACAACCAGAACCAGCGGGGCGAAAGCGTATAGATCCAGACACAGACCGCCAGGACCGCGCCCAGGATCAGAACATTCATCAGCAGGCCCTTCAGGGCGTCCGTCACGAAAAGCTTGGGCGTGGTCCGGTTGAACCCGAAACGCTGTTCGATGACGAACGTGCGATAGAGATCGAACGGAATCGAGATCATCCAGGAAATCAGGTAGAAAATACCCCAGAACACAAGCGCCTGGACGACGGGCGAAGAACTCACCGAACGGGCCGCCGCATCGAATGCCGCGAAACCGCCGAAGACGAAAATGCCCAGCGTCACCAGCAGGCTCACCAATCCGGAGAACAGCGAAAACTTGCGGTTGGTCATCGCATAGTCCTGCTGCCGACGGTACTGCGCCGGATCGTACAAGTCGGCGAGCAACTCGGGAACAGGCTGCCGTGAAGCCTTGATGTTGAGCAGCGTCAGGCAGGCGGACCAGACATATTCGGCCACCGAGATCGCGATGACCAGCCAGAAAAGCGCCTGGGAACTCATGCCAGCTGCGCCTTGAACTGGGGATACTTCTCGTCGACCTTGACCGGCCGGTTGTCCTTGTCGAGGAAGCAGTGCAGCGACCAGCCTTCGAACACCAGTTCCCCGCGGCAGCGGATCGTATATCCGATCTTCAGCTTGAACGTGGTCATCGACTTGATATAAACCTCGATGTCCAGCATATCGTCGAACGTCGTGGTATGCCAGTAACGGCCGGACACCTCGATGACCGGGGAGATGATTCCGTCCGCCTCGGCCTGCGCATAACTGGCACCGATGGAGTCCAGATAGGCGACACGTGCCTCCTCCATGAAACGGATATAATTGGAATGGTGCGTCACACCCATCCGGTCGGTTTCGTAGTAGTGGACCTTGTGGTTATAAATGAACATTTCTCCTTCTTTTTTGCGATGCAAAGATAAATATTCGCTAACTTTATCCAAATTTTGCAAGCCATGATGAGAGAAGAAACCGTCTTCGGACCGATCCACAGCCGCCGCCTCGGCCGCTCGCTCGGCATCAACCTGCTCCCGACGAGGGGCAAGCTGTGCAACTTCGACTGCATCTACTGCGAATGCGGCTGGAACCGGGACGGACGGGGCGATACCGTGCTGCCCACAGCCGCCAAGGTCCGCGCCGACCTGGAAAACAAACTGATGGAACTGATGCTGGAAGGAAAGGCCATCGACTCGATTACCTTCTCGGGCGACGGCGAGCCTACCCTCAACCCGGAATTCCCGCGCATCATCGACGACACACTCTTCCTGCGCGACGCATATTGCCCGGGAGCCAAGGTCTCGGTCCTGTCCAACGCCACGCGTGTCCACATTCCCGAGATTTTTGAGGCCCTCCGCAAGGTGGACAACCCGATCCTCAAGATCGACGCCCCCACCGACGGACTCGTGGCGCAGATCAACCAGCCGGCACCCGGCTACTCGCTCGCGCGCGTCATAGAGGCTCTGGAACGCTTTGAAGGAAATTTCGTACTCCAGACCATGTTCCTCAAATCCAAGGACTTCGATTCCGCCTCGCCGGAAGTTCTCGACGGCTGGATGGACATCGTACGCCGGCTCAAACCCCGCCAGGTGATGGTCTACACCCTCGACCGTCCCACGCCGGAACAGGACCTCGAAGCCTTCTCCGTGGAAAAGATGCGGACACTGGTCCAGCCTCTCATCGACGAAGGATTCTCCATCGACATCAAAGGAAAAGAATAATCAAACGACCCACACCATGAATACCAACGAACAATTCGTCATCACCATCAGCCGCGAACTCGGTTCCGGCGGACACACCATCGGAAAGAAACTCGCCGAACGCCTGGGCGTCCGTTTCTTCGACAAGGAACTCATCCGCGCACTCTCCGAGAAATTCGACCTGACTCCCGCCAGCATCGAGCGTCTCAAGGCAGAGAAGAAACACTGGCTCTCCGATTTCATCCACCTGCTGGCTCCGGCGCCGGCCCCGGCGGGATTCGTTGGAACGAGCAATGTTTACGGCAAGGAATTCAACCCGTCGGTCACGACTGACGACATCTTCAAGGCCGAGACCCAGATCCTGCGTGCCCTGGCTGAGGAAGAGTCGTGCGTCATCGCCGGCCGTTCCGGCTTCTTCGTCCTGAAGGACTGCCCCAACAAGATCGACATCTTCATCACCGCCCCGAAGAAAGACCGCATCGCCCGCACGGTGAGCAAGCAGAATATCACGGAAGAGATGGCGGAAGAAGTACTGGAGAAGGTGGACAAGGCCCGCGAGAATTATATCGAGCGCTACGCCGGCGTAAGCCGCTACGACGCCAGGAACTACAGCCTGACGATGAATGTCGGCGGGATGACCGAAGACGAGGCCGTGGAGGTGATCCTGGCCTACATCAAAGAGAAACGCCCATAATATAGTCGTTCATATAGTAGCCGTGGCCGATGGGGAAATCGCCAGTGCGGAGAATTTCCATCCCAAGATGCTTGTAAAAGTCCACGGCCTTGTTGTTGCGGTTGACGTGCAGTTCGATACGGCAGGGCCAGCCGTTGGCGGCACGTCGTACGAAACTTGCTACGTGTGCATATAATTTCCTGCCGATTCCCATCCCCTGGAAGGCGGGCAGCAGATAGATTTTCTGGAGCTCGAAAAGGAACGCGCCGTCTTCCTGCAGCCCTAGCGGCTGCACGGAGACATAGCCGCACGGCTTCTCGAAAAACTCCGCAATGAAATAGACGTGTCCATCCTGCCCCATCTGCCGCCGGAGGCTTTGTTCGGAGTACATCCAGTCCATCATATACTCCAATTGGCCGGGAGAAAGGATTTCCCGGTACGTATCGTGGAAAGCTTCGTCCGCCAAAGAGCGGATCAGCGGTATATCATTGTCGGAGGCGCGCCGCACCGACAGCGCGGACTGTTCGGGAGACAACATGGCGGGCTACATCGATTTCGTGAAATAACAGCCTGTTTCGACGGCCGTCTGCAGGTCGCCGCACTGTTCGTAAACCCGATTCCGACTTTCACCGAAAGGATAGATAAGGTCGCCGCCGGAACGCCGGGCGATCCGGACGACCGGATTGCCGCCCCGGTCGTAGCCTATGCTCCACGTCGATTCATAGGCAGGCTGCACCGGAGAGATGAACTTGTAGACGCCCAGTTCGTCGTATTCTCCTTCGCGTGCACCGACGCTCACCGTGCCGTCGTCGCGGAAAATCAGCCGTGCACCGTGGCGCTCGCGCCATTCTCCGAAGACCCAGGCGTTTTCAAGCCGCCTTTCCTGCTCGCGGAGCAGTTCCACGTTGGCCGTTTCGACCGACGAGAGCCGGCCGTCCGGATGACGGGCCAGGATATCCTCCCGCATCTGCTGCAGAGTCTCCAGCGGCACTCCGCGCAGGGAAGCCGGATCGATCGGCCGTGGCCTGTCGCAGGACAGGGTTACACACAGGAGAGACAAGGTGCAGACGAAGAAGAGGACAATGCGGCGCATACGGTTCTGTTTTGCCGGGCAAGTTAAAAAAAATCCGCCGATTTTGTATCTTTGTATTTTGCAAAACCGTTTCAGAATGAAAAAGAGAGTCTTCTCCATCCTTGCCCTTTCCCTGCTGGTCGCCATTCCCGCCTATGCCGTTTTCAACGAACGGGATTTCGCCAAGACGCTCACCATCCTTCGCTCCGAACTCCACCAGGAGCACGCCAAGATGGCGCATCTGCAGGCCCGTCTGGCCATGAACAACGATGCCCAGCACAGGCAGTTGGTGGAAATGACGAAACGCTGCAACGAACTCGCCCTGATTCTCTATTCCCAGAATCAGGACTACACCTTCGATATGACCTACGCGCTCAACGAGGTGACCAAGCAGTATGAGGATTTCCACAAGCAGCGGCTGCCCTTCGATGAAATCGTCAGCCGGATGAACCACGAAATCGAGCGCTACGAGCATCTGGCCGAGGCCCTGCGGCGCCTGCCGCCGATCCTCGACAAGATCGACGCGGTACCCGACTCCCTTTCCGCCGTGATGGATACGATCCTTGTCCGCGAAAGCCACCACCACCACGATGACGGTTTCGACATCGTGGGAACCGAGGAACACGAACACGAGCACGCAGAGGAGGAAGGCGGTCACGAAGAACCTTTCTACCTCGACGAGCAGGGGCAGATCGACCGCGATTCCTGCCTATTCTATGCCTTGAGCCTGCTGGATCTGTATACCACCGCCCGCGACAAGATCGTGATGGACAGCGACCATTACGACGCTATGAGCAGCCGGCTGACGGAAAGCTACAACTACGCCCGCGACCGGTATCGGCTCATCCAGCGGCGTATCTTCATCGACGGGCAGGACAATTATTTCAAAGTGCTGCGCTCTTTCCCCCGCTACTGCACGCTGGCGTTCCAGGACGCCAGCCGGAAATACGGCATCGGCCGGCACAATGCGGACGCCGAGATCCTGCGTAAGAGCGAATGGCGCGGCCCGATGGTCACGGGCTTCATCCTGTTCGTCCTTTTCTACATCGGTCTGGCCACCCTGCTGAGCAACATCGTGGTCCATCTGCTCAAGAAGCGGATTCCCCGCTTCCAGACGGAATCCTTCAAGCAGCGGAGCCTGATGGCCACGCTCCTGAGCGGTGTGGTGATTTTCGCCGTATCGGTGATGATCGCCAGTCTGTTCGTCAAGCAGAATTTCTTCCAGGTGGCTTCCGGCCTGCTGCTCGTCTATGCCTGGCTGCTGGCTGCCATCCTGGTCTCCCTGCTGGTGCGCATCCCTTCCCAGCACATCCGGGAAGTGTCGAAGATCTACGTGCCCATCGCCCTGCTGGGCCTGATCGTGATCACCTTCCGCATCATTTTCATTCCGAACCGGCTGGTCAACCTCATCTTCCCGCCTTTGATGCTGGGCTTCACCATCTGGCAGTACTGCCTCTGCAAGAAAGTGAGCCACAACCGGGAAGCCCGCGGCGACATGATCTATGCCTGGATCACCTTCGCCGTGATGTTCATCACAACCATCATGGCCTGGTTGGGATATGTCCTGCTGGGCATCCAGATCTTCATATGGTGGCTCTTCCAGCTCACGGCCATCGAGACTATCACAGCCCTGTACGTCCTGGTGGAAAAGCACGAGAAGAAGTATCTGATCAAGCGCAAACTGGAATACAAACAGGACCACACTATCTACGAACCCGACCGGAAGGACGCTTACATCGCCGTGACCTGGCTCTACGACTTCATCAGGCAGGCAGTCCTGCCCATTGCGGGCGTACTGTCGATTCCGCTCTGCATCCGCCTGGCCGCCAATGTCTTCGATCTGGGAGAGATCTGCAGAGACATCTTCTACCGGCCCTTCTTCAACCTCAGCGACAAAGACGGCAACGCCATCCTGCATCTGTCGCTTTATAAACTCGTGCTGGTCAGTGCGCTCTTTTTCCTGTTCCGCTACTTCGCCTACCTGTTCAAGGCCTTCTACCGTCGCCTGCGCTTCGACCGGTACGCCCGGAAGGAGAAGAAAACATTCATCCATGCCAACGAGATCAACTTTACGCTGGCCGACAATGTGATCGGCATCCTGGTGTGGGGCACCTACATCATCATTGCCATCATTCTGCTCAAGATTCCGATGGGCGCCCTGTCGCTCGTGGCAGCCGGCCTGGCCACCGGTCTCGGTCTGGCGATGAAGGACATCCTCAACAACTTCATCTACGGCATCCAGCTGATGAGCGGCCGCCTGCGCGTGGGCGACTACATCGAATGCGACGGTATCCGCGGCAAAGTGACTTCGATCAGCTACCAGACCACCCAGATCCAGACGGTCGAAGACACCCTGATCGCCTTCACCAACACCACCCTGTTCAACAAGAACTTCAAGAATCTCACCCGAGGCAGCGCCTACGAGTATATCAAAGTGACCTGCGGCGTCAAATACGGCACCGATGTCGAGAAAGTGCGCACCCTGTTGCTGGAAGCATCCCAGAAACTGATGACAAAAGACAAATACGGCCGCAACATCGTCGATCCGAAACGCGGCGTCTCCGTGACGCTCGACAATTTCGGCGACAGCAGCATCGATATCGCCCTGAAACAGTACGTACTCGTGGAAGAGCGCTACGGCTACATCGCGCGCGCCCAGGAACTCATCTACAACACCCTCAACGAGAACGGAATCGAAATCCCGTTCCCGCAGCGGGACATCTGGATCAAATCGACAGGACAGTAAGGACGTTGATCAGTTCGCGGTCGATCGGCTTGTCGATCTTGACCGCCTTGGAGATAGGCACGTACACCACCTGGTCGTTTTTGATGCCGACCATGATGTTGCGCTGGCCTTCCTTGAGCGCCTCCACGGCCGCCACGCCGAGGCGCGAGGCGAGGATACGGTCGTAAGCCGACGGCCGGCCGCCGCGCTGCAGGTGGCCCAGGATCGTAACCCGAACGTCATATTCGGGATACTCCTTGCGGACGCGATCGGCATAATGCATGGCACCACCGTCCTTCTTGCTCTCGGACACCAGCACGATGGAACTGTTCTTGCTCTTGCGGATGCCCCGCCCGATAAACTGGGCAAGCTGGTCGATATCGGTGCGGTCTTCCGGGATGATGGCCGCTTCCGCGCCGGAGGCGATGGCGCTGTTCTGCGCCAGGAAGCCGGCGTCGCGGCCCATCACCTCCACGAAAAAGATGCGGTCGTGCGAGGTGGCCGTGTCGCGGATCTTGTCGACGCAGTCGACGATGGTGTTGAGCGCCGTATCGTAGCCGATGGTCGAATCGGTGCCGTAGAGATCGTTGTCGATCGTGCCGGGAAGGCCGATCACCGTCACGTCGTGTTCGCGGGCGAGATCTTCGGCGCCGGAAAGCGAGCCGTTGCCGCCGATCACGATCAAGGCGTCGATATGGTGGTGGTGCAGCATTTCAAAGGCCTTGGTGCGGCCTTCCGGCGTCCGGAATTCCTCGCTGCGGGCGGTCTTGAGAATCGTGCCGCCCCGCTGGATGACATTGCTGACCGATTCGCTGGTAAATTCCTTGATTTCGCCGTTGATCAGGCCTTCATAGCCCCGGTAGATACCGTACACTTTCCAGCCTGCGAAGATGGCGGAACGCGTGACCGCGCGGATGGCGGCATTCATTCCCGGCGAATCGCCGCCGGAAGTCAGGATGCCGATGGAATGGATTTCTTTCATCGTTTCTGCGTTTTTTGACCGAGTAAAGATAGCATTTTTTCCGGCGCTTCCATAATATTCCAGGACAACACGGCACCATTGAATCCGTGACGCATCACCGCATCGAGGGATTCCCGGACATATTCAGGCGAAGTCGGAGCGAATTTTTCGACATAATTGATCTCAATGCCAGGATATTTTGCACAAAGGCAGGATTCCATCGCCTGCAGCTGGGATTCGAGGAAAGCCACATCCATCTTAAAATCCGGATAGCCCGTCGCGCCGGGAACCGACTTGCGCAACAACTCATATTCGAAGCCCATTCCGGCCGGAGCAAAAGTCTGGCGATAGAGCATCGGTTTGATGAAATCGGCGTGGCGCGAGAGGATTGCGTAGTCCTGGCCGACAAACGGAGCCATAAACGGGGCATACAGGTCCAGTCCCACCTCAAGGCAGCGGCTGCGGAGACTGTCGGCGACAGCCGCCACCGACTCGCTCACGATATGGCCCTTGGCCCTGAAAAACGAGGCGGCAAGCGGATTCTCGAAAATGAAACCCGACTCGGGCGTATAGCCCGTCACCGAGAAGAACGCATCACCCCGGGTCTCCCATTCCTTCCTGACCTGCGCCAGGTCGACGCCTTCCTCTGCAAAACGCGCTTCACAGAGCGGACAGCCGCAGTTGAGCACACCGCCGACGCCGCTGACGAACGACTGAGTGCGGATGCGGTCGAGGAACACGCCGTCGAAACCGCAATCGCTGAAACAACGGTCATACAGCGCCACGACATTGGCGATATTCTGTGGATCGGACGGGCAGTTGAAACGGAAACCCTCCCCGGCCGCCAGATCATAATTCGCAGGTATCTCTCCCCACAGGTCCACGCCCGGCGAGTTGTCGCAGACCTCTTCGGTCTCGGCGAATACAGGAAGCCACAGGAGCATCCGGATGCCCTTTGCGTGAAGGTATTCCCCCACCTCCCGATAGATGTCCTTGTCGAGACTCCAGCCGATGATGACTTTCCCGACGGGGACCATCCGGCACACCGTGTCGAGGCGGGACACGATCTGCTCTGCGGTATAATCGGGACTATGCCAGCTCCCGAGGGATACCTGGACGATATATTCAGGCTCCGCGGAACGCTGCCGGCAAGCCGTCAGCGCCAGCAGGACAAGAAACAGGAACAGAAACTTTTTCATCGTTTTTCCACAGTTTGTCACAAAGATAACGAAAAGAAAGATTTCGCATTCCGTTCAATTGTTTGTCAGTCTGTTCGCGGATGTTTTTCTATTGGCAAAAAACTCTTATCTTCGTAGAATAATATACTGAAGCCATGAAGCGATTCCTTTCCCTTCTTTCCATCCTGATCCTTTCCCTGCTTGCAGCTGGCTGCGGTCCCAGATGGCAGGCCGCAGAGGCAGACGGCTGCCAGCTCATCACACAGAAAAACGGTCCGACACTGGGCTATACCACCGTTCCCATCCTTGAGAAAAACGGTTATGCCTTCAAAGACCTGAACCGCAACGGAAAACTGGACGCGTACGAAGACTGGCGGAAGCCGGCCCCGCAACGTGCCCGCGACCTGGCGTCACAGCTCTCCATCGAAGAGATCGCCGGCCTGATGCTCTACAGCGCCCACCAGGCCGTCCCGTCGCCTGAAATCACGGACGCACAGCGGAAGTTCCTGAAAGAGGACAATCTCCGTCACGTGCTGGTGACGACGGTTGCCAGTCCGGAAGTCGCGGCCCGCTGGAACAACAACGTGCAGGCCTTCGTGGAGGGCCTCGGCCACGGCATCCCGGCCAACAACAGTTCCGATCCCCGCAACGAAACGGCCGTGACGGCCGAATACAACGCAGGAGCGGGCGGCCAGATCTCACTCTGGCCCACGCCGCTCGGCCTGGCCGCCACCTTCGATCCGGCACTTGTGCGCCGTTTCGGCGACATCGCTTCAAAAGAATACAGGGCCCTGGGCATCGCAACGGCTCTCAGCCCGCAGATCGACCTGGCCACCGAGCCGCGCTGGAACCGTTTCACCGGCACTTTCGGCGAAGACCCGGACCTCGACACCGATTTGGCCCGCGCCTATGTGGACGGCTTCCAGACCACGGAAGGCAGCCGCGACGGCTGGGGGACGGAAAGCGTCAACGCGATGGTCAAACACTGGCCCTCGGGCGGCCCGGAAGAAGGCGGTCGCGACGCACATTTCAACTACGGAAAATATGCCGTCTACCCGGGCGGAAATTTCGAGACACATCTGCATGCCTTCACGGAAGGTGCCTTCAAGCTTGAAGGGAAGACCGGCTCGGCCACGGCCGTGATGCCCTACTACACCATCTCCTGGGGCATCGACCCTTCCGGGAAGAATGTGGGCAACAGCTACAACCACTATATCATCTCCGACCTGCTGCGCGACGAATACCGCTTCGACGGCGTGGTCTGCACCGATTGGGGCATCACCCACGACAACGCCGCCGTCGAATCGTTCGACGGCAAATGCTGGGGTGTGGAGACGCTTACCGAAGCCGAACGCCACTACGAAGTGATCAAGGCCGGCGTGGACCAGTTCGGCGGCAACAACGACAAAGGCCCCGTACTCGAGGCCTACCGGATGTGGTGCGAAGAATTCGGCGAGGAAAGCGCCCGCGCCCGCTTCGAGCAGTCAGCCGTACGCCTGCTGATGAACATCTTCCGAACCGGGCTGTTCGAAAAACCGTACGTCAGCCCCGCCGCTGCGACCCAGACCGTCGGCCGGCCCGAATTCATGCGGGCCGGCTACGAAGCCCAGCTCAAATCGGTGGTGATGCTCAAGAACCACGGGAACGTCCTGCCGCAGATTTCCGGCCAGGCCGGCAATGAGGCAAAAAAGAAAGTTTTCGTGCCCAAGCGTTTCTATCCGGCGTATGCCGGACGCTTCGGGGTGTGGGGCGCACACGGAGAATACTGGGACTGGCCCGTCGCGCGGGAAACCGTCGAGAAGTATTTCGACTGGGTTGATGACGCGAAAGAGGCCGACTTTGTCCTGGTGATGATCCAGGAGCCCTACAGCGGCGTAGGATATGACGTCAAAGACCGCGCTGCCGGCGGCAACGGCTATGTGCCCGTCTCCCTGCAGTACCGTCCTTATACGGCCGGGTATGCCCGTGAGACCTCCGTGGCGGGCGGCGACCCGAAGGAATCCTTCACCAACCGCAGTTACCGGGGCAAGACGGTGAAAACCGACAATCAGGCAGACCTGGAGAATCTCATCCTCATCAGCGAGCGATGCCGCAAAAACAACCCGGCGACTCCCGTCGTCGTGGTCATCTCAGCCACCCGTCCCTTCGTGCCCGCCGAATTCGAGCCTTACGCCGATGCCATCCTGGTCAATCTCGGCGTCCAGCACCAGGCCCTCTTCGACATCATCAGCGGCGCCGTGGAGCCTTCCGGCCTGCTGCCTATGCAGTTGCCCGCCGATATGCGTACGGTCGAAGAACAGTTCGAAGACACTCCGCACGATATGCGCTGCCATGTCGATACCGACGGCCACGCCTATGACTTTGCCTACGGCCTCAACTGGAACGGCGTGATCGACGACGCGCGTACCCGCAAATACAGCAAGAAACAATAAAACCTGACCGATATGAAACGAATCCTCTGCCCTCTCCTCCTGGCCGGCCTGCTGGCCGTCGCCTGCACGAAAACCGAATACCCGCAGGAGAAACTCACGGCCAATGACGCCCGCATCGACGAAATCATCGCACAGATGACCCTTGAGGAAAAAGTGGAAATGCTGCACAGCAAGACCAATATGTCCTCGGCCGGCGTAGAGCGCCTGGGAATCGCCGACATCCGCTATGCCGACGGGCCGTTCGGCATCCGCGAGGAAGGCGTCCCCAACGGATTCCAGTCCGCCGGCTGGACGCTCGACTCTGCCACCTACTTCCCGACCGGTTCCGCACTGGCGGCCACCTGGAGCGAAGACCTGGCCTACAAGTACGGCACGGGAATGGGCAAGGAAGCCCGTCTTCGCGGCAAGGACGTGATCCTCGGCCCGGCCGTCAATATCCAACGCCTGCCCGTCGGCGGCCGTACCTATGAATACCTGAGCGAAGACCCGATTCTCTCCGCCGCCCTTGCGTTGTATTACACCAAGGGTGTACAGGACCAGGGAACGGCCGTGTGCATCAAGCACTTCGCCGTCAACAACCAGGAGACCAGCCGCGGCAGCGTCGACGTCCAGATCGACGAGCGCACGCTCCGCGAGATCTATCTCAAGCCTTTCGAGCGCGCCATCAAAGAAGGCGGCGCGATGAGCGTGATGCCGGCCTACAACAAGGTCAACGGCGACTACTGCTCCGAAAACGAGCACCTCCTCAACGAGATTCTCCGCGGCGAGTGGGGCTTCAAGGGAATGACCGTCTCCGACTGGGGCGGGACGCACAGCACGATGGGCGCTATGCTCCACGGCCTCAACGTCCAGATGACGGGCTCCAATTACCTGGGCCAGCCCGTCATCGATTCCATTGCCGCCGGCAAGCTTACGGAAGAGATGGTCGACGAGAAAGTCCGCCAGATCCTTCGCGTCCGTCTGGCCGTCGAAGCCGTTCCGGACGACGTGGCCAACACGCAGATGACTTCCCAGCCCGAATCGCAGCGCATCGCCCGCGAAGTGGCAGAGAAATCGATCGTACTGCTCAAGAACGAAGGAATCCTGCCAATCAAGGCGGATGTGAAGAGAATCGCCGTCATCGGCCAGAACGCCGTGCTCAAGACACAGAGCGGCGGTATGGGCGCCGGCGTGAAAGCACTTTATGAGATTACGCCGCTCCAGGGCATCCGGGCCCGGGCCGGCAAGGACATCGAAGTCAGCTACGCACCGGGCTACAAGAACTTCCCGGGCCGCCGCTGGGGACCTGCCCCGGCCGAGCCGGACCCGCTGGAAGCCGCCGCGATCGACGAACCCGCCGATCCGGCCCTGCTGGCCGAGGCCGTCGCCCTGGCCAAGGAGGCCGACCTGGTGCTCTTCTTCGGCGGAACGAACAAAAGCATCGAGACCGAAGGCTCCGACCGGAAGGATATCAAACTCCCCTGCGGCCAGGAAGAAATCGTCCAGGCCCTCTACGCCGCCAATCCGAATCTGGCTACCGTGCTGATCTCCGGCGGACCCACCGACCTCCAGGTCCTCGAGCCGGTCTCCCCGGCCATCGTCCAGGGTTGGTGGAACGGTACCGAAGGCGGCACCGCGCTGGCCGAAGTTCTCTTCGGCGACATCGCCCCGTCGGGCAAACTCCCGTTCACCTTCCCGGCAAAACTGGAGGATTCTCCGGCCTACGCCCTGGGCAATTTCCCGGGCAACAGCGCCGGCGGCGACCTTTTCACCCTGATGTTCCGTCCCGACGTCCTGAAAATGACGCCGGCCGAACGTCAGGCCCTGATCGATGCCCTGCCCAAGCCCGTAAGCGAATATACGGAACGCTTCTACGTGGGCTACCGCTGGTTCGACACCAAGGGAGTCAAACCGATGTACGCCTTCGGGCACGGCCTCTCCTATGTCACATTCGCATACGGTCAGCCCAAGGCCAAGGTGGCGGGCGACAAGGTCAAGGTCACCTTCCTGCTCGCCAATGAGGGCACGATGGATGCCGATGAAGTGGTCCAGCTTTATGCCCGCCGCATCGACTCCGCCGTAGAATGGCCCGACAAGGAACTCAAGGCGTTCCGCCGGGTGAGCCTGAAAGCCGGCGAGCGCCGCAAGGTTACTCTGGAAATCCCGCTCGACGAACTCCGTTACTGGAACGGGACGAAAGACACCTGGGAGCTGGAACACGGCAAACTGCAGCTCCTGCTGGGCGCGGCTTCCGACGATATCCGCCGGACAGCGGAAATAACCATCTGATAAACTCATCTGCGGAATGAAACGCATCCTGCTTTTCCTGGCCCTGGCGGCGATGGCCGCCGCCTGCAACACCGGCAACCCGGTCCTGAACGTTTCCGGCGGTAAGATCCGGGGCGTACTGACGGATTCTTCGGACGTACTGGTCTTCAAGGGAATTCCCTACGCCGCCCCGCCCGTGGGCGGACTGCGCTGGCAGGCACCGCAGCCCGTCCCGGCCTGGGAGGACGTAAGAGTGTGCGACAGCTTCGGTCCCATCGCCCCGCAGCCGGGCAATGCGCCCGGCACTTTCTACGGCAACGAATTCTATTGGCAGGGAACGCCGGAACAGAGCGAGGACTGCCTGTACCTGAATGTCTGGGCACCCGCCCGGACGGTCGGCAAGCCCGGCGCAAAGCTGCCGGTTGCCATGTGGATCCACGGCGGCGCCTACCTCAATGGCTACGGCTATGAAGTGACGATGGACGGCGACGCCTGGGCCCGCCGCGGCGTGATCCTGGTGACCATCAACTACCGGCTCGGCACCCTCGGATTCCTGAGTCATCCCGAACTGACGGCCGAACAGGGCCAGTCGGGCAACTACGGCACGATGGACCAGATCGCGGCACTGCGCTGGATCCGCGACAACATCGCCGGTTTCGGAGGCGACCCGGACAACATCACCGTACTGGGTCAGAGCGCAGGAGCGATGAGCGTCAAGAACCTGCTCATCTCACCCCTCTCCCGCGATATGATGGCCAAAGCCATTATCCAGAGCGGCGGCGGAGTCGGTCTCCGGAATCTCTCGCCCGACAACGCCGTCACGCAGGCCCGATACGATTCCCTGGGCAAGGACGTGATGGATGTCTCCGGGCTGAAATCCCTCGACGCGATGCGTGCCACATCTGCCGAAACGGTTTTCGAGGCCGCCAACGAATATCTGGCCGCCGGCAAGGGATGGGTGATGTTTTCCCCGCATCTCGACGGGATAGTTCTCACCGAGGATTTCGACCACGCGCTGCTCGAAGGCACGATGGCGCCGGTCCCGGTGATGATCGGCTACAACAAAGACGATATGGGCCTGCTGGCCGGTGAGACGGTCGACCGTTTCTGCGCCATCCGCGATTCGCTGGGCTTCCCGGTTTATGAATATGAGTTCCTGCGCAACCTGCCCGGCGACGACGACGAGCCGGACAAGGATTCCGGCGCCTTCCATTCGGCCGAACTCTGGTATATGTTCGGCACGCTGAAGAACAGCTGGCGCCCCTTCACGTCGGAAGACTATGCGCTCTCAGCGGAGATGCTCGACGCCTGGACTGCCTTCTGCAAGACGGGCAATCCCGGCTGGGACGCCTATAAATACGACAAACCCTTTAAGAAAGAATTCGATATCCGATGAAGAAACTGCTTCTTCTGGCAGCCTTTCTGGGCTGCACACTCCCCCTGTCGGCCCAATGGTTCCGGCAGCCGACCCCCAACGATACGCTGCAATCCGTCCGGGTGCTGCCCGACGGCCGCGTCCTTTTCCAGCTCTATGCGCCGCAGGCGCAGTCCGTCGCCGTGACCGGCGACTTGCCCTGGGACAAGCCCGTCAAGTTCGAGAAGAATGCCGAAGGCGTGTGGCAGGGCCTCTGCGAGGGTCTGGCGGACGGCCTGTTCCGCTACACCTTCTTGGTGGACGGCATCCGCGTCCAGGACCCCAAGGCGCCGCTTTCCGGCGAACAGGCCACGCTTCTGACCAAGGGCGAAGGCTATGTCAGGGACGTGCCGCACGGCGCCGTGTCGCAGCGCTGGTACTGGTCTTCCACCTTGAAATGCCTGCGCCGGATGCACGTCTGGACACCCGCCGGTTATGAGAATTCGCGCAAGCGCCTGCCCGTGCTCTATCTGGTCCACGGCGGCGGCGACAACGACGCGGCCTGGCCCGGCGTGGGCGCCGCGGGCTGGATCCTCGACAACCTGCTGGCCGAGGGCAAGATCGTCCCGATGGTCGTGGTTATGCCCAACGGCACCATTGAAGCCGGTGACATGATGGGTGAAGTGCCGCTCTTCGCGGAAGATATGGTCGGGAGCATCATTCCTTTCGTCGAGAAGAACTACCGCGTGAAGAAGCGTGCGAAGCACCGCGCGATGGCCGGCCTGTCGATGGGCGGGATGGAGACCATCGAGACTGCCTTCCTGCACCCCGGGCTCTTCCGCTACGTCTGGGTCCTGAGCTCCAGCTTCTCACCCGGCAAACAGAAAGAGTACGTGGAGCGCATCCAACTCGACAAGATCGCACCGACGCTGAACAAGTGTTTCAAGGCACTGTATTTCACGCAGGGCGGAGAGGCCGATATCGCCTGGAAGAACTGCCAGGAGGCCCTGGGCTACCTGAAGGAAGCCGGCGTCCGCTACGAGTATCTGGAAAACGCCCAGGCCGGTCACAGTTGGACGACCTGGCGTGCCGATCTGGCCACGCTCGCCCCCACCCTTTTCCGATAATATTCCAAAACCTCATACAATGAAAAGAATCCTTATCCTCTTTGCTTCTTGCCTGCTCGCCGTCAGTGCGCTGCACGCACAGGAACTGACCAACTTCGCTTTCGGCGGTCAGAAACCCATCGTCTCCCCTGAAATCGACCAGGACAGCGTGACTTTCCGGCTCAAAGCCGACTACGCCACCATCGTCAAGCTCAGCGGCTCGTGGCTGCCCAACCCCTGGACGGGCACCATCGATATGCAGCGCGGCGAGAACAATGTCTGGTCGGTGAAGGTTCCGCTCCCTTCCCCGGAGATCTACACCTACTATTTCGTGGTCGACGGCGTGGCCGTCAATGACCCGCAGAACGTGCTGGTGCAGCGCGACGGTACCCGTTATCTGCCGATGCTCCTGGTTCCCGGCGAACGCACGGAGAACTACGGCGAAGCCAATCTGCACGGAACGGTGAGCCATCCCTGGTATCACAGCGACATCCTCGGAATGGACCGCCGCCTGACCGTCTATACGCCGTACGGCTACGAGAACAGCCCAAAGAAAAAGTACCCGGTGCTCTATCTCCTGCACGGCGCAGGTGGTGACGAGGAAGCCTGGATCTCGATGGGCCGCACCGCCCAGATCCTCGACAACCTCATTGAGAAGGGCCTGGCCGAGCCGATGATCGTGGTGATGCCCAACGGCAACCCTGGACAGGCGGCCGCCCGTACCCTCAACATCCCCGAGAAGCCGTACGACTGGCGTGATCCCGCCAACCGCGACCTTTATGTAAAGAGCCTCTGCACGGAGATCGTCCCCTTCATCGAGAAGAACTTCCGCGCCATTCCGAAGCCCGCTTCGCGCGCCATCGCCGGCCTGTCGATGGGCGGCGGCCACACCATTTCGGCCTCGAACCTCTATCCGGAACTGTTCGACTACATCTGCCCGCTCTCCGCGGCCGGCAGCGCCACGCCCGAGCAGATCGCGGCCCTCAAGAAAGCCGGCGTGAAGCTTTACTTCCTGGCCTGCGGCAACACCGACTTCCTGTTCAATGGAGCCGAGGAAATGCACGCCAAACTGGAAGAGCAGGGCCTGGACCACATATATTACGTCTCCGAAGGCGGACACGTCTGGGCCAACTGGCGCCTGTACCTGAATACATTCGCCAAGCTGCTGTTCAAGTAAACGTTTTTCCCTATCTTTGCAGGAAAATCATTTTTTATGGGTCTTTTTGATGAAGTAATCAGGAAAAGCATGTCATCCGGACGGCTGGGACGGATGATCCTTGGGGCGGTTTTGAGACGATGGTGGATGGTCGTCCTGCTCGCCGCAAGTCTGATTCCGCTGGCATTTCCCGGCATTACCCTGATGACAAACGGTCTCCTGCAACAGTTGCTCTGGCTGGCCGGCCTGACTTTCTTCATCCTTCTCGTCATCTCCGTCTGCCGCTCGTTGTCGAACATTTTCAACCTGACACGGAACGAAAACGGCATCACCTGGTGCCAGATTCTGATTCTGACGGCCATCGGCGTGTGGATCATCGGCGCAATCCTGATTTTCAACGCCCAGGCCGGCAATGTGTCAACCATCGTTTTCGGCATCGCCGGCAGCATCCTGGCCTGGATTTTCCAGGACAAGATTAAAGGAGCGGCGGCCTTCATCCACCTGCGCCTGAATCATCTGCTCAACATCGGCGACTGGATCCGGGTCCCCAAGTACAATGTCGACGGCGAAGTTACCCGTGTTACCCTCACCACGGTGACGGTCTATAACTGGGATACGACGACTTCGACTATCCCCATCAGCACACTGCAAGCGGACCACTTCATCAATCTCCAGAAAATGTCGGACGGAAAGACCTACGGGCGAAGGATGCTCCGGACTTTCCGCCTGAACACCGGCTCGTTCCGTCCCGTCACCGCAGCGGAGATCGACCGCTTGAAACAGTATCTGCCGGAAAGCGACCTGCAGGTGGGCGTCCTGAACGCCCACCTGTACCGGTTGTATATCTATCACTGGCTGATGGCCCATCCGCACATCTCCCAACGGCCCCGCCTGATCGTAAGCTGGCAGGACCAGACGGAAAACGGCCTGACGCTCCAGATCGACGCTTTCATCATCGACAGCGACTGGTCCACGTTTGAATGGCAGCAGTCACAGATCATCGAGCATATCATCGAATCGATGGCGTGGTTCGGCCTGCGGCTCTACCTGCGCCAAGCCGATCCGGACAAAAAGGAGGAAGTACGATGAAAGAGACACGGTTCAGGGAACGTCCTTTCGAGTTCCTGCGGCGCAAAGACTATGTGCCGTTCCCCGAAGAAACCGTCCGGAACTGGTATATCGCGCGGGCATACGTCCTCGACAAACTGAAGGATGTTTCGTTCCCGCCCAATTCCACGGGGCATCTCTCCGTCGTCGTCGACGGAGACAGTCCGCTTATGCTTTCCGTGTTACGCCAGACGGCCCTGTCGGCCCACTATCTCAATTTTGAAGAATATGACAGGCTCGGCAGGCAGTCGTGCCGGAACCGCACGGTCATCACCCTGGTCAGCCGTATGGAAGCCTCCGGGATTATCGGAACCCTGGAAAAAGAAGAATATCTCTGCAACCTTCTGAAGTACTGCAAGCATTCCGTCTTCGGAACGGAGCATAACGGTACTTCCTGCATCGACCTCGAAATCCAAATCGCCGGGCAAGCCGGCCGGGAAAGCGGTAATACGGTGTGGATGGATGAAGACGATATCAACGGCTTTCTCCAGCGCCAAGCGGAAGACAGTGTTTTCACGATCGATACCCGCA
>JAEEGH010006213.1_pt1 | contig 29362 bp, 29 predicted proteins | sample 9134181 | NCBI WGS metagenome assembly JAEEGH01 (sample SAMN16246544, study PRJNA631951) | gut metagenome | biome: gut microbiome; feature: rumen; material: DP-attached | host: Bos | place: Iran: Karaj | collected 2018-10 | reverse complement strand
CCGTCGAGAGTATTCCCCGCGGCTTTTTTTGTTTGCTTATTTGCTTGCTTGCATGTTTGCACGAGCATTTTCGAGTAAGTGAGTGCAGTGTGGAGCTTGTTCCGACACTGCCGAGCGTGAGAAATGTCTATGGAGCGAAGCTTCATGAACATTTTTCTGCAACAACGAACGGACACAATTTACGCTTGTCCGTTTTAAAAACACCCGTAATGATGAAATAAACTGTCTTAAAATTTGGAGGTATCAAAAATAATACCTATTTTTGCAGAAAATACAAGTAAATTTATGCCAGAAGTATTTAGATTTTACGGATTCTCATTCTTCTTCTACAGCCGAGAGCACGAGCCCCTGCACATCCACGTGGAGGGTAATGGCGGTATGGCAAAATATGAGTGGAACGGCCAAGAGTTCACTCTGTTTGAAGAGCAGGGAATAAAGCCTAACGATTTGAAGAAGATAAAGAAGGTGATTGACGAGAATGCAGATATCATCATTCAACGTTGGAACGAACATTTTAAATAAACATAGGAGGATTAGCTATGAAGATTCTGGAAATCTGGTTTGATGCCGAGCACATTTACGGCAGAGACGAAGAGGGCAAGGTGTACCGGCAGTCTTTATTGTGGTACCCTAAACTGAGAGAAGCCGGCGACGAGGAGCGAGGTAAATATACCATCGGACTTGGCGGCATACATTGGCGCAGTCTCGACGAAGACATCAGCTTCGAGAGCTTTGCCTACGATGATGCCGAACCAAGCGCATTGCAACGCTTCTTCCTGACACACAGAGAAATCAACGTGGCAGAATTTGCCCGTCGTATTGGCATGAACCCCACCTTGCTGCGCAATTATATCAATGGATTCAAACAGCCGTCGAAAGAACGTGAGGAAGAAATACTCCAGCAAATCCACAAGTTGGGAGAGGAGATGCTTGTGGCGTAAAAGACAATACATGAATATACGACAAGTATAAGGGGGATTCTTTTCGGATAACAACGAACGGACACAATTAAAGCTTGTCCGTTATGACTGTTGACGCTTCTCAGGACGGCGCCACGGGACGGAGGCCCATCTCGGCCGCTTTCTCCAGCATGAAGCGGAAGGCAGCCTCGTGCGTGTTGGGAATCTTCGAGTCCCAGATGGCATCCTTCACCGCCTGCTTCAAATCGCCCACGGGACGCGAGGGAGGCAAGCCGAAGGTCTCCATGATCTCCTCGCCGGAGATGGGGTTCTGCCAGGTGCGGTAGTCGTCGCGCGCCGCCAGGTCGGCAATCTTCTCCCTCACGAGTTGGAAATTCTCCAGGAAACGCGCCTTCTTCTCGCGGTTCTTCGAGGTGACGTCGGCCTCGCAGAGCAACATGAGGTCGTCGATGTCCTCACCGGCCTCAAAAAGCAGTTTGCGCACGGCGTGGTCGGTGACTTCGTCGTCGGCAATGGCGATGGGGCGCATGTGCAGCCCAACGAGCTTCTCCACGAAATGCATGCGCTCGTCCATCGGCAGCTTGAGGCGGCGGAAGATGCCCTGCACCATGCGCTGTCCGATGAGGTTGTGATTGTGGAAGGTCCAGCCCGCAGAGGGATCCCAGCGCTTGCTGCGCGGCTTGCCGATGTCGTGCAACAGGGCCGCCCAACGCAGGAAGAGGGAAGAGGTGGTGCGCGAGATGTTGTCCAAGACCTCGAGGGTGTGGTAGAAGTTGTCCTTGTGGGCCCGGCCGTTGCGTGTCTCTATGCCGCGCATGGCAGCCAGTTCGGGGAAGATGAGCTCCAGGAGGCCGCACTGCTCCAGCAGCACGAAACCGATGGAGGGCACGGGAGAGAGGATGATCTTGTTGAGCTCGTCGATGATGCGCTCGCCGGAAATAATCTTGATGCGCTCCGCCATGCGGCGAAGGCCCTCGAAGGTCTCCTCCTCGATCTGGAAGTTGAGCTGCGTGGCAAAACGCACGCAGCGCATCATGCGCAGAGGGTCGTCGGAGAAGGTGACGTCGGGGTCGAGCGGTGTGGCAATGATGCCGTCCTCCAGGTCGTAGAGCCCGTCGTACATATCCACCAGACGGCCGTAGCGCGCCTGTCCGTCGGCGTCGGGCGTGTGGTTGAGGCAGATGGCGAGGGCGTTGACGGTGAAGTCGCGCCGGCTGATGTCGTCCTCCAGCGTGCCGTCTTCCACGACGGGTTTGCGCGAGTCGCGGGAGTAGCTCTCGCGGCGCGCTCCGACAAACTCCACCTCGGTCTCCTCACCGGCGTGGCGCCATTTGACCTGCGCCGTGCCGAAGTTGCGGAAGACGGAGAGCGTGGCACCGCGACCCAGACTTTTCTTGAGGGCTTTGGCCACTTCGATGCCGCTGCCCACCACCACGACGTCGATGTCTTTGGAGGGGCGCTCCAGGAAGAGGTCGCGCACGTAGCCGCCCACGACGTAGCAGTCCACCCCCAGCCCGTCGGCCGCACGCCCGATGGCCTCGAAGAGGGGCCGGTGCTCCTCGCGCAGCAAGTCGCCGCACAGCGTGCCGTCGCTATAGTCGGAGAGGCGAATCACTTGGTCAGATCCTCCGAAAGTTTGCGCTGAAAGAACTTCACCTTCATGTCGAGGCGCTTGAACTCCTCGTTGTGGGCGCGCTCTTCGTCCGGGGTCATGCCCTGGGGCACTTTGCGCAGGGCATTGAGCGAGTCCGTGGCGGCCTGCAACTCGACGCTGTCGAGCACGAGGATGCCCTGACGGCGCGCATCGATGGCTTCGGGGAAACGGCGGCGCATGGCAAAGATGGTGTCGCGCGCCACGTCGTAGCGGCGCAGGGCCATCGCGTTGCGGGCCTTGTCGAGATAGTCGTAGGCCTCACTCCGTTCCCGGAAACATGCCGAGAGCGTCAGCAATGCTGCAAGCAAGAGAAAACAGATCAGATGTCTCATGAGAACAGAGGGAAAATAAATCGGACAATGTCGTTGCCGAAGGCCAGACACATCAGAGCGATGATGAAGCCCAGGCCGATGCGCTCGATCCACAGCATGGCCGTCTCCGAGGGCTCGTGCCCCGTGAGGCCTTCGTAGAAGAGCAGCATGATGTGGCCGCCGTCGAGACCGGGGATGGGCAGGATGTTCATCACGGCCAGGATGATGGAGAGGAAGGCGGTGATGTTCCAGAAGCGCAGCCAGTTCCACGCATCGGGGAAGATGCTGCCGATGGTGATGAACGAGCCCACGCTCTGAGCCCCCTCGCGGGAGAAGACGTAGCGCAGGTCGGAGACGTAGCCCGTCAGCGTGTCCCATCCGTAGCGGATGCCGGCAGGGATGCAGCTGAGGAGTGTGTAGTCGCGATGGGCAATCCACTCCTCGGGCAGGATGCGGGGCTTGCCCTCGGGCAGCACGATGCGCATGAAGGGCGGCTGGGCCTGAAGCATCTCCAGCAGGCTGAGATCGTCGGGCATCGTGAGCGTCACCTCCCGGCCCTCGCGGCGCACGGTGACGGTGGTGGCGGTGGAGATGTCGCGCAAGACGGAGGTCTGCCACTCCAAGAGCGGCTCGCCGTCGATGGCCACAGGAAGGTCGCCGTCGCGGAAGCCGGCGGCACGCGCCTGCTCGTTGTATTCGAAGCCGTCTTTGATGTTCTCCACCGGCAGATAGTCTTCACCCCAGGAGAACATGATGGCGCTGTAGATGACGAAGGCCGTGATGAGGTTCATCATCACGCCGCCCGCCATGATGAAGAAGCGCTGCGGGATGCTCTTGCTGCGGAACTCGTCGGCCTGCGCCGGCTGCTTGAGCTGCTCGGTGTCCATCGACTCGTCGACCATGCCGGCGATCTTGACGTAGCCGCCCAGGGGAATCCAGCCGATGCCGTAGTCCGTCTCGTTGTCCTTGAAGCGGGGAAAGAGGCGGGTGAACCACTTCATGCGCGTGGAGAACAGGCGGAAGCGGTAGTCGAAAAACATATAGAACTTCTCCACCCTCACCCCGAAGAGCTTGGAGAAGGCGAAGTGTCCGCCCTCGTGGAGGACGATGAGAAGGCTCAGCGAGAGGATGAGCTGAACGGCTTTGATGAGTACGGTCATAGAAGGGATGTTGCTAGTTGACGGGTGTCACGGTCGAGGGCCAGATAGTCCTCCAGCGTGGGAGCGTCGAGGCGCGGCATGCGCGAGAGACACTCACTGATGACGTCGGCCATCTGCAGGAAACGGCAGCGGCCTTCGCGGAAGGCGAGGTTGACCACCTCGTTGGCGGCGTTGAGCACACAGGGCGCCCCGCCGCCCATGGCGATGGCCCGATAGGCCTGCGCCAGACAGGGGAAGCGCTTCAGGTCGGGCTCCTCGAAGGTCATCTGCCCGAGGCGGTACCAGTCCACACGGGGGAAGTCGCTCTTGAGGCGCTTGGGATACGAGAGGGCCAGCTGGATGGGAATCTTCATGTCGGGCATGCCCATCTGGCCGACCACGGCGCCGTCTTCAAACTCCACGGCGCTGTGCAGGATGCTCTGCGGATGCACCACCACCTGGATGCGCTCCGGCGTCACGTCGAAGAGCCAGCGGGCCTCGATGACTTCGAAGCCTTTGTTCATCATCGAGGCCGAGTCGATGGTGATCTTGGCGCCCATATCCCAGTTGGGATGACGCAGCGCCTGGGCCGCCGTCACCGTCTGCATCTGCTCGGGGGAGAAGGTGCGGAAGGGACCGCCCGAGGCCGTGAGGATGATCTTCTCTATGGCGTTGTCCTCCTCGCCCATGAGGCTCTGGAAGATGGCCGAATGCTCCGAATCCACGGGCAGCACGGCCACGCGGTTTTCCAGACAGAGACGCGTCACCAGCTCGCCGGCCACGACGAGCGTCTCCTTGTTGGCCAGAGCGATGGTCTTGCGGGCCTTGATGGCAGCCACGGTGGGCCTGAGGCCGGCAAATCCCACCAGCGCCGTGAGCACCACATCGACGGGCTCCATCTGGCACACCTGGCAGAGGGCCTCTTCGCCGCAGTACACCTGCACGGGCAGATCGGCAAGCGCCTCCCGCACTTCGGCGTATTTCGTCTCGTCGGCAATCACCACGGCAGCGGGCTGAAAGCGACGCGCCTGACTGATGAGCAAGTCGGCGTTGCGTCCGGCCGTGAGCACGTAGGCCTCAAACAGGTCGGGATGGGCCCCGATGACCTCCAGCGCCTGAGTGCCGATGCTGCCGGTGCTGCCCAGGATGCATATCTTTTTCTTATTCTCGTTGTCCATATCGTTGATCGTTTCTTATGTGTCGAGCAGCCCTTCGGGCAGCGTCATGCGGATGCGGCGGGCCTGAGCGTCGATGTCCTGAATGAAGGGCTCCGCCGCCGGAATCAGCCGGCCGTCTTCCAACTCGAAGAGCGTGTTGACGGTGGCGGTGTCCACGCGGGCGATGCGGCCCACTTCCACCCCGTCGGCCTCCAGCGTGTAGCCCGTGAAACGCTGCGGAGAGACTTCGGAGAAGGCGTTTTCGCCGGTCTCCTCGGGGGTGAGCTCTTTGGGGAACCACACCTCGCAGCCGCACAGCTCTTCGGCCCGCTCCACGCTGTCGATGTCGCGAAACTTGAAGAGGCACACCGTGTCGCTGCGGAAGCGCCACTCCTCGAAAAAGAAGGGGATGAAGCAGCCGTCGATGAGGAGGAAGACGTAGTCGGCATCGGCGCGGTCCCACACGTCGTCGGTGAACGTGCACGAGACTTCGCCCTTCACGCCGTGCGTGCGGGTGATTTGGCCTATCCTGTAAACGTCGTCTTCTTTAATCATTGAACATTGACCATTGAACATTGAACATTGACCCTTAATCTTCTCGTCGTATCACGGCGCCCAGCGCCGAGAGTCTCTGCTCTATGTCCTGATAGCCCCGGTCGATCTGGCCGATGTTGTCGATGCGCGAAGTGCCCTTGGCCGACATGGCGGCGATGAGCAGGGCGATGCCGGCACGGATGTCGGGCGAGGTCATGCGTCCGCCGTGCAGGGGAAGCTGCTTGTCGTGACCCACAACGACGGCGCGATGCGGGTCGCAGAGGATGATCTGCGCGCCCATGTCGATGAGCTTGTCCACGAAGAACAGGCGCGATTCGAACATCTTCTGGTGGATGAGCACCGAACCCTTGGCCTGTGTGCTCACCACGAGGAGCACGCTCAGCAGGTCGGGCGTGAGTCCCGGCCAGGGCGCATCGGCCAGCGTCATGAACGAGCCGTCGATGAAGGAGTCTATCTCGTAGTGATCCTGCCGGGGCACGACGATGTCGTCGTCCTGCTGCAGCACCTCGATGCCCAGGCGGCGGAAGGTGTCGGGGATGATGCCGAGCTGATCGTAGCGCACGTTGCGGATGCGCACGCCCTCGCCGCACATGGCGGCCATGCCGATGAACGAACCCACCTCGATCATGTCGGGCAGGATGAGGTGCTCGGCGCCGTGCAGACGCTCCACACCGCGTATGGTGAGCAGGTTGGAGGCGATGCCGCTGATGTCGGCGCCCATGGCGTTGAGCAGACGGCAGAGCTGCTGGATATAGGGCTCACAGGCGGCGTTGTAGATGGTCGTCTCGCCCTTGGCCAGCACGGCGGCCATGATGATGTTGGCCGTGCCGGTGACGGAAGCCTCGTCGAGCAGCATCCAGGCACCCTTGAGACCCTTGTCGGCCCGGATGTCGAAGGTGCCGCGCACCCGGTCGTAGATGAAGTCGGCGCCCAATTTCTTGAAGCCCAGGAAGTGGGTGTCCAGACGGCGGCGTCCGATCTGGTCGCCGCCCGGCTTCGAGGTCATCGCGTGACCGTAGCGCGCCAGCAGCGGCCCGAGAAACATCACGCTGCCCCTGAGCCGGGCAGAGCGCGAGAGGAACTCGTCGCTCTCGAGGTATTCCGGATTGAGCGCATCGGCCTGAAAGGTCATCTCGCTGCGCGAGTGTCGCGTCACCTTCACGCCGATGTCCTCCAGGAGACGTATCTGGTTGGCGACGTCGGCGATGTCGGGGATGTTGCTGATGCGCACGGGCTCCGAGGTGAGCAGCGTGGCGCAGAGCACCTGCAGGGCTTCGTTTTTCGCACCCTGGGGTGTGATGTCGCCTTTGAGCGGATGACCGCCTTCGATGATGAATGCACTCATGAGGTCCGGGCTTTGCTTTCGGTGTTAACGCTTTTTGCGACGGGATGAGGTCTCCTGCTGCTGCGGCTGGTTGACGGCAGCGTTGATGAGCTCGTCCACCTGACGCGAAAGGGCTTCGCGGCGCTCGTCGCGGGGCAGGGAGTTCACGTAAGCCACAGCCTGCTCCAGCAGATAGCCGAACTGACGGCGGCGGATACTCTTCATGGGATAGCTCATCGGCTGCGGACGGAAGTCTTCCTTTTGGGGGTCGATCTCCACGGGATAGTCCACATCGAGCTGATAGCCCGACATCTCGGCCAGATGGTTCCACAGCTTGCGGCGCACGTCTTCCTGAGTGAAGCGCTCCTGCACCACGGAGGCCATGATGCGCACGATGTTTTCGGCACAGGCCTGACGCTCGGCGCGGTCTTCCAGGCTGAGACAGTAGGCCACTGCCTCGTGCACGGCGCGGCCGTATTCGGGCAGGATGAGCTTGGGACGCTCGGTGTTGTATTGCATTTGTCTTTCCATCACAAGAGTTTTTTTGATTTCAGGGCAACGAATTCTTTGAGGTAAAAGGGCTCGAAGTAGGCGGTGTCCTGAAACTCGCCTCTGAGGAAGGCCCTTTCGGCCAGCGGCAGCATGTTTTTGGCCAGAGGCACCTGATCGGCCACAAAGTGCGCATTGGGGCTCTTGATCACCTCCCGGCACTTGTCGGCGCCGTCGCCCAGGAACCATACGGGACCCTTGGCGAGCTCTTCTTCGAAAGCACCCTCTGCGATGATCTCCGCCGTGACGGGACGCACCTGGCGCAGCGCACGGTCATAGACCGCCGAATAGACCTCCATACGTCTGGCGTCGATCATGGGCACCAGGAGACTCCCCTCCTCCACCGCCTCGCGCAGCAGCAGAGGCACGCAGAGCAGCTCGAGCGTCGGCACGGCGATGAGGGGCACCCCTCTGCCGTAGGCGATGCCTTTGGCCATCGACACGCCGATGCGCAATCCCGTGTAGCTGCCGGGACCCTGGCTCACGGCAACGGCGTCCAGCGGGATGGCGTGGCTCTCGGCAAAGGAGAGCGCCTCCTGGCAAAACACACCGCAGAGCACGGCGTGGTTGGGGCCCTCGCGATCTTCCTGATGGAAGAGCAAGGCGCCGTCCTGACTCAACGCCACGCTGCATGTGCGGGCGCTTGTTTCAATATGTAGAATGGTTGCCAATGTGATACTAATACACTTATTCGGGCACAAAATTACGAAATTAATCACGATTATCCCTTTTCTTCCGAAAGATTTCTCGGACTATGTGACTTTTTTTTCGTAACTTTGTCCCAAAACACACGCAAGCATGATACTCTCGATGACCGGCTACGGCAAAAAGTCCGTACATTTTCTGAACAAAAAAATCACCTGCGAAATCAAGTCGCTCAACTCCAAAGCCCTCGACCTGACCACCCGTGTGGCCCCGCTCTATCGCGAGCGCGAGATGGAGGTGCGCACCCTCGTCGGCGGCGCCCTTGTGCGCGGCAAGGTGGAGTGCGCCCTGTGGTTCGAGCAGGAAAGCGTCTGCGAAGGTTCGGTGCTCAACGTGCCGCTGATGAAAGAGTATCTGCGCCAGATGCTGGAAGCGGAGCAGGACGGCATCCCCGCCCCCCACGACATCGGCGGCGCCCTGTTGCGCATGCCCGAGGTGATGACGCGCCACACGGAGGACGCCCTGAGCGAAGAGGAATGGCAGGCCGCCCTCGAGGCCGTTCGCGGCGCCTTGGAGCAGCTGACGGAGTTCCGCCGTCAGGAAGGCGAGGCCCTGGAGCGCAAGTTCCGCGAGAAGGTGGACAACATCGAGCGTCTGCTCGCAGAGATAGAGCCCTTCGAGAAGGGCCGCAAGGAGCGCATCCGCAGCCGCATGCTGGAGGCTCTGGAGGCCATCCCCGAGGCGCAGTACGACCAGAACCGCCTGGAGCAGGAGATGATTTTCTACATCGAGAAGCTCGACATCTCCGAGGAGAAACAGCGCCTCACCAACCACCTCAACTACTTCCGCGAGACGCTCGAGGGCGAAGTCGGACAGGGCAAAAAGCTCGGTTTCATCGCTCAGGAGATGGGTCGCGAGATCAACACCACGGGCAGCAAGTCCAACCAGGCCGAGATGCAGCTCATCGTGGTGGGCATGAAGGACGAACTTGAGCAGATCAAGGAGCAGGTGCTCAACGTACTCTAATTAAGGATTCGCCATGAAAGGAAAATGCATCATCTTCAGCGCGCCCTCGGGCAGCGGCAAGAGCACCATCGTCCACTGGCTCATGCAGGAGCATCCCGAGCTGCGTCTGGCCTTCAGCGTGAGCGCCGCCAGCCGTCAGCCCCGTCCGGGCGAACGGGACGGTGTGGACTATTTCTTTCTCACCCCCGAGCAGTTTCGCGCCCACATCGAGGCCGGCGACTTTTTGGAATACGAGGAGGTCTACGGCGGCCACCTCTACGGCACGCTGCGCAGCCAGGTGGAGGAGAAACTGGAGCAGGGCATCAACGTGCTCTTCGACATCGACGTGAAGGGCGGCGTGAACATCAAGCGACAGTTTGGCGACGAAGCCCTGAGCCTCTTCGTCCAACCGCCTTCGCTGGAGGAGCTGCGCCGACGCCTTGAGGGGCGCGGCACGGAGACGCCCGAGAAGATAGAGATGCGCCTGGCGCGCGCCGAAGAGGAGATGACCTATGCGCCCCGTTTCGACCGCGTGGTGGTCAACGACAATCTGGAGAAGGCCGAAGCCGACACCCTCGCCCTCATCCGGGATTTCCTCTCCCGATGAAGGTTGGATTAGCGGTTATTATACATAAAAAAAAGAAGGTTGTCTCACGACAACCAATCTTTTTAACTAACCTTAAATCTAATACCATGAAAAACACGGTGCAAAGGTACGGCTTTTTTCCATACCTGCAAGACCTGCAGCGGTTTTTCCCTAAAATATACCGGTTTTCTTGACCTGCGTCAATTCGAATACAATCCGTAATTCCGTAATTCCGTAAATCCGTAAATCCGTGATTCCGCAATCAGTCGCGCTCGATGAGGCAGACACACGAGGCACTGATGCCTTCCTCGCGGCCCTCGAAGCCCAAGCGCTCCGTCGTGGTGGCCTTGATGCTCACACAGTCCTCCTCCACCCCCATCACACGGGCCAAGGTCTGCTGCATGGCGGGGATGTGCGGCGAGAGCTTGGGGCGCTGCGCCGCCACAGTGGCGTCGATGTTGCCCACGCGCCAACCCTTCGAAGCGATGAGCGCAACGGTCTTCTCCAGGAGAATCTTGCTGTCGATACCCTCATACTCGCCCGCCGTGTCGGGAAAATGGTAGCCGATGTCACGCATACCGGCCGCACCGAGCAAGGCGTCGCAGACGGCGTGGATCAACACATCGGCGTCCGAATGGCCCAAGAGGCCCATGGTGTGCTCGATGCGCACGCCGCCCAGCCAGAGCGCGCGGCCCTCCACCAGGCGGTGGACATCGTAGCCATAGCCTACACGAATCATCTTCTGCGGGAGGATTTGCGACCGAAGAGGTCCTTCATGCCGTCGAGGTCGAAGCCCAGCGTGAAGCGCATCGTCTGGTCGAGGGGATTGGTCTGCGAAGTGGCGAAGACGTAGGCCGCATCGACGGTGAAGACGCTCATGTGGAAGCCCGCACCGACGGTGAGATACTGACGGTTGCCCTTATGCTGGTTCTCGTGGTGGTAGCCGAAGCGCAGCATGAAGCGGTCGTTGTAGGTGTACTCCATGCCCAGACACCAGCGGATCTCCTGCATCTCCTCCTTGAAGCCGCCCGGAGCGTCGGCGAAGCTCTTGAAGATGCCGGCAATGGACGACACGTCGTAGAACTCCTCCTGCTGATACTGCGAGAGGGAACGCGGGTCGCCCTCAGGCACCTCGTAGGGGAAGGTGGGAATACAGATCTTGTAGGCTTCGACGCCGAAAGAGAGCTTGTTGTACTGGTTGAAGGGCACAAGGTAGTTGATGCCCAGACGCAGCGTGGTGGGGAGAAACTCGGAGTTGGTGGTGCCGCCGTAGTTGATCTTCGTGCCGATGTTGGTCAAAGCGATACCCCAGGCCAGACGGCACTCGCGGCTGCCCATCATGAGGTAGCCCTCGCGGTAGAACGTGATGTCGGCGCCGAAAGCATTGCCCGCAGAGCTGCCGTCACGGTAGTTGTTGGACATATCGGAGCGGATGTAGCGCAGCGTGACGCCCATCGAAAGACAGCGTGTGAGCATGCGGCTGTAGGCCACATCGAAAGCCATCTCGTAGGGCTTGATGGTGTAGTCGCCCTCGGTCACGGTGACCTCACCCAGAGAGAAATAGGTGAAGGAACCGGAAACGGCACTGTAGTCGCCGATGCGGTAGAAGCCGGAGACGTTGGCCAGATTGATGTCGGAGACAATCTTGCGCAACCAGGGCGTGTAGCTGGCAGCCACACCGGCGCGCGCGATGTTAAAAGGATACTTCGCCGCATTCCAGTGCTGCGAATTGATGTCGGCCTCGGTGGCCACACCCATGTCGCCCATGGAGCCGGCACGCGCATCGGGCGCTATCGAAAGGCTCGTCACGCCGTAGGTCTCGGGATTGAAGCGCTGGTTGGGGTCGTCCTGTGCATACAGCGCAGAGGCTGCAAGGAAGGCCGCTATGAGGAGAATGTACCTGTTCATGTCAACACTATAACGCGAAGGGAGGCTTATTTATTTTTCAGGACGATGATTTTTTGTCCTTCACTGACCTCTTCGCCCTCACCGCTGCGCACCGTGACGCGCAGAGGATAGATGCCCGACGTGGTGCCGCCGCCCGCAGCGCCCGTGAGATCCCAGGAGACAACATGAGAGCCCCGGCCGTCGGCCGTCGCCGTCTCCGCCCGCATCCACACAAGGTGGCCTGTGAGGTCGAAGATGCGCACCTCGTAGTAGGTCTCGGAGCCCGGGAAGCGGTGGTTGATGATGATGTTGGCCACCGTGGAAGCCGGATTGGGGCTCACCACAATCTTGAGGGGGTCGGGCTGCAGCTCGTTGTCCACGACGTAGCGCAGGGAGCGGCGCGAATAGAGGTTCTGATTGTTCCAGGCCTCGAAGACCAGCGTGTGCTCGCCGTTGGCCTGAGGGGGGAGGTTGTAGGCCACCGTGCCGTGAGTAAAGTCGTCGCCGTCGGGCGTGAACCAGTCGTCGAGGATGTAGGACTGCAGCGGGTCGTTGTCGATGGTCAGGCGCAGATTATGCCCCACACTGTTACCCAGATAGGCAATGTCCACCGTGTCGGAGAGATGGGCGTAGAAGTAAGGCGTGGCGTTGACGGTGCCGCCGTCGCGGAAGTCCTCCGTGTTGAGATAGACGAAGAGGTCGGGGCCATCGGTGAGGTTGTCGAAATCGTTGCCCACGCCGCCCACGGTGAAGTCGGTGCTGGCGCCGGAAGCCTCCACCGTCTTCTCCTCATTGAGGGCGTAGAAGACCAGGCGGCCCGAAGAGTCGGCGAAGAGGATGTCTTTGGGGGTGATCATCTCGACCTTCCAGTCGCCGCCCTTGACGGAGGCCGTGCGGCGCGAGAGCACCGTGTTGTAGTCGCGATACTTATAGGTATAGGGCGAGGAGGTGATGTTGCGCAGGCCGGTGACCGTCTGCATGGCATCGAAGAGCGTGGCGGTAATCTGTCCGTTGAAACCGGTCATTTTGTTGCCCGAAGCATCCTCGATGTGGCCCTTCAGCGTTACGCGGCTGCTCGACTTGATCTGCACCTCGGAGGAAGGCGGGAGGCCGTTGACCGTCTCCAGCACCACACGCTGGCGCGGCGCGCCGAAGATGAGAGCGGGATCGCCCAAATAGGAGTAGTTGATGGAGTTGACACTCTTGTAGGCGTTCTTCGCTTCGGCCAGAGCCCAGCCGCCGGAATTGCGGCGGCCGTCGGCGTCCACATCGAAGAGGGAGCGCGTGAAGGCTGTGTTGAGACGGTGGTTGGGCGTAGAATAGACGGTGCGCGGCGTACCGATGAAGGCAACGGCACCGCCCTGAGCGTTCAAGACGGCGGCCTCGCCGATGTTCTCCTCCTGGCCGTCCCAAGGGGCCACATCGCAGGCGGCGGTAATCCACAGAGGCAAATTCTCACCCTTCCAGGCCTTGACGTCCTGAAGGGTGACGACACTCTCGTGAGAGAGCGTGCGGGCATTGCCGTGACCTGTGTAGTTCATCAAGAGGGCGCCGCTCGTCTCGTAGCGCTCGATGAGCTTGGCCACCTCGGGATAGGTGTTGCCGCTGATGCCGGTGGAGCGGATAAAGGCGTCGAACATCACCTTCGTCACCGAAAGGCCTACGCCGTCCGCACCGTCGGGATAGAGGGCCGCATCGGCCGCCTGATCGGCGCCCTTCATCTCGGCCGCATAGTCGGAGGCCTTGGCGTCGTCGTCACCGATGAAAACGGCAATATTCTTCCAGTCGCCGGCATTAGCCCTGGAGATGTGGCGCACGCTCTTGTCCACCATGATCTTAGCCTGAGCGGCCGTCGTCACGGGGAAGCGGCCGACCGCCACGCTGATGGGCAGCGAGGTGATGGCCGAAGCGGTGTAGTCGCCCACCATGCCGTAATAGTCGTCCGAGACGTAGCTGCTGACGGCGTGGCCCGACTCGTCGCTCTCGACTGCGGGCAGATAGAGGCTGCGGTCGAAAGAAGCCCAAGCCTGGGAGAGCATGCGGTTGTCCCAGGCGCCGTCGGCCATGAGCAGGAGGTATTTCAAACGGTGGCTGCTCTCGGTACCTCTGTCGTAGAGCATCTTGGCGAAACGGCGAAGCGCCGTAGCGTCGGGGGTGCCGCTGGAGAACTCATTGTAGATCTGAGGCAGCCAGGCAATGGTGACCGTGAGGCCGTCGTACTGACGATGGGCCGCAGCAAGACGATTGGCCTCAGAGACATAACTGCAGTTCTCGGGCAGGATGATGAGCATATCCGCCGTGGACAAGCCGTGGAGATTCTGATTGCTCACCTCACCCGCAAGCGTCGGCTCGGGGAAGGCGTAGGCGGCGTCGAAGGCCACATAGTCGAAACCGCCTGAAGGCACTGTAACAGCCGTCCCTTCAGTCGGCACCAGAGCGGGTACAACGCCCCTTTTGGCCAGGCGCATCACCTTAAGCTTGGAGGCGCCCGAGAAACCCGAATAGCGCACATTGGCCGAAGAGGCCGTGAAGAAGGTGAAGCCGCGCTCCAGGGAGAGGGGCGAGGTGTAGTGCAGGGCCAGATAGTCGAGATGGGCCTCGACGCCCGCACGGCTGTGCATCTTCACCGTCCACGAGCCGGTGCCGGTGGAGAGCGAAGTGACGTCAGTGGTAGCTTCGCGCCAGACGGCGTGCTGATATTCGGTGTCGGAGGCGCGGATAGACACTGTGCGCGAGGCGCCGCCGTTGACGCTCCAGGTGAGCGTGTTGGTGTTGGTCAATCCGGCCGAGGCAAAGGAATAAGTCAACTGCACCGTACCAGAGGCGTTGACGCCGGAGAAGGTGTAGGAACGCTCGGCGCCGTCGGAGAAGTTGTCGGCCGCAACGAGGCGGTTACCCACATGATACATGGCATACTCGTCGCGCTCGATGAGCTGGTGGCGCATCGCAGAAGTGACGGTGGACGTCGGCGAAGAACCGGCCTCTACAGTAGCAATACGCTTGGCTGCCCCCGTGCCGCCGTCGGGCGCCACATCGCTCAGGAAGTAGCAAGCCTCGCGGGCGTAGGTGTTGAGCACGCGCTTCGTGCCGCTCCACGACACCAGGCCGTTGCCCCAGAAGAGCAGACTGCCGTCGGAGGCCTGATAGAGCGGTATCTCGGGAAGGTCGTCCATGTCGGCGTCGGCGTTGAGCGAAGTGCTCTGAAGATGGCCGCCGTAGCCGTAAAGACGAACGCGGGAAATGTCGGTGAAACCGGCCTTTTGGATGAATGACGGAGTGAGGCGATACATGCCGTCTTCCGTAAGAGTGATCTTGATCCAGCGGCCGGAGGCCATCGCACTGCGCGAAGCATAACGCTCCGTGGCCGAAGCCGCTGCTGCCGTACGGGCCTGCGCCACACGGCTCAGAGAGAAACGGGCGCTGAGGAGGCGCTGATAAAGGCCGTCGCGATAGACCAGAGGCAGACAGTGATAGGTGATGCGCCACTGGCCGCGCACCTCATAGACCTCGCACTCCATGCGGATATCCTCGCCGATGAGGTCGGCATATGGCGCCACGAGGCGCGACTCCGCTTCAGAGAGCGGTTCGAACTCGGGATACTCCGCACGAACCTGCCAGGCACCACCCTCCTCCAGCACCTCGGTGTGGCGATACTCCGGCGCTACGGTGTCAAGCCCGATTTCCGCCCAGTCAAGCGTCACGAACGAGGCGTCGCCTGCAGCCCGGGCCAGAAGGCTCAGACAAAAGAGCAAGACTATCGTCGCACGGCGTTGCATCCTACAGTGGCATAGTGTACCTTCTCATTTAACGTTGAACGAGAGGATTTTATTGCCCTCGAGAAAACCTTCCAGATGGTCGTCGATCTGCACGGGCCCCACACCGACGGGCGTGCCGGTGAAGATGAGGTCGCCTGTCTTCAGCGTGAAGTAGCTGGAAATAAAGCTGATAAGACGATCCACAGAGTAAATCATGTCGCCCGTCCAACCCTCCTGAACGGTCAGCCCGTTTTTCTCCAGACGGAAATGCAGGTCCTGCACGTCGCCCGTCAAAGGCACGAAGTCGCCCACCACGGCGCTGCCGTCGAAGCCCTTGCAGAGATCCCAGGGCTTGCCCTCGCGGCGAAGGCGCTCCTGAAGGTCGCGCGCCGTGAAGTCGATGCCCACAGTCACCTCGTCATAGTAGCGGCGAGCGAAGCGCTCGGGAATGCTGCGCCCCATGTGAGAGATGCGCACCACGAGTTCCGTCTCGTATTCGCAGCGCTGCGTGTAGTCGGGCAGGAAGAAGGGTTTGCCGCCGGTGAGCAGCGCGCTGTCGGTTTTGGTGAACACCACCGGGTCGTCGGGCACATAAGCCCGTCCGTCGAGCTCGCGTGTGTGCTCCAGGTAGTTCATGCCGATGCCGAATATCTTCATAAGAAAAGAAGGAAAAGAAAAAGCCCCTCCCCTTTGCAGGGAGGGGCCGTTACGCTTATTGTATTACTGATTATTCAGCCTTCAGAGTGAAGCGGCTCATGGCGGTCACCTTGAGCTCCTTGTCCACGCTCTGGAGATACTGAGCCACGGTCATAGCCTTGTCCCAGATGTACTCCTGAGAGAGGAGGCAGTTCTCCTTGAGGAACTTGTTAACACGGCCCTTGGCGATGTTCTCCACCATGGCAGCGGGCAGGTTGGCTGCCTTCTCTGCGCTGGTTTCGGCGATGATCTTCTTGGCCTTCTCAACGTCCTCAGCAGTGATCCAACCCTTGGCCATATTGGACTCCATATGGTCCTCGGAATCCACGTGAGCAGGGTTGATGCCGGCCTTCTTGAGGGCAACCTCAACGGCTTTCTTCACCTGCTCTTCCTTGGTCTTCTCAACAGCCACGTTGTACTCGTTCTGCTTCACTTCCTCGCTCACACCGCTCTCGTCGATGGCAACGGGAGAAGAAGAGGCGATCTGCATGGCCACATTCTTGCCGCACTCGCCGCTGACGGGCTTGTTGAAAGCCACCATGGCGCAGAGGCCGTTGCGGTTCATGTGGTTGTAGACAGCCACGTTGTCGCTCTCGATGCAGCTGTAGCCGTCGAGCTCCATCTTCTCACCGGTGATGCCGCTGCGGGCGGTCACGGCGTCCTGCACGGTGCCTTCGCCCATGGGCAGAGCCTTCACCTCGTCGAGGGTCTTGCACTTGGCGGCAACGGCGGCGTTGAGGATATCCTGAGTCAGAGCCACGAAGTCGGCGTTGTTGGCCACGAAGTCGGTCTCGCACTTGAGGGCGATGATGGCGGCAAAGCCGTTCTCGCTCTTCACCAGCACACAACCTTCGGCAGCCTCGCGGTCGCTGCGCTTGGCAGCAACGGCGGCACCCTTCTTGCGGAGGTAAGCTACAGCGGCGTCCATATCCTCACTCTCAGTGAGGGCCTTCTTACAGTCAGCCAAGCCTGCTCCGGTCATCTCACGGAGCTTCTTGATTTCGGTCATCGTGAAGTTCATGCTTCTTCCTCCTTCTTTTCGGGTTCTGCCTCAACAGCCTCCTCAGCGGGAGCCTCTTCAGCCTTCTTACCTTCCTTGGCGGGCTTCTCGTCCACCTTCTCAGCCTTGCGCTCCTCGAGACCCTCCTGGATGGCCTTGCAGCAAACGTCGAGAATCACCTCGATGCTCTTGCTGGCGTCATCGTTGGCGGGAATGACGAAGTCCACGTTGTCGGGGTTGGAGTTGGTGTCCACGATGGCGAACACGGGGATACCCAGACGATTGGCCTCCTTAACGGCGATCTGCTCCTTGAGCACGTCCACAACGAAGAGGGCGCTAGGCAGACGGTTGAGGTCGGCGATGGAGCCGAGGTTCTTCTCCAGCTTGGCGCGCTGGCGGCTCACCTGGAGAATCTCACGCTTGGAGAGATTGCTGTAGGTGCCGTCGGCCATCAGCTTGTCGATGTTGGCCATCTTCTTCACAGCCTTGCGGATGGTGGGGAAGTTGGTCAGCATGCCGCCGGGCCAACGCTCGATAACATAAGGCATGCCAACGCTCGTAGCCTTCTCGGCAACGATGCTCTTGGCCTGCTTCTTAGTAGCAACAAACAAAATCTTCTTGCCGCTCTTGGCGATCTGCTTCATTGCCTCGGCGGCAGTGTCGGCCATCACGGCGGTCTTGTGAAGATCGATGATGTGGATGCCGTTCATCTCCTTGAAGATATAAGGAGCCATGGCGGGGTTCCACTTTCTCTTGAGGTGGCCGAAGTGGCAGCCAGCCTCCAAAAGGGTTTCAAAATTTACTCTTGACATAGTCATTTGTGTTGTTTTGTTTACTTTCTTGTTAATTCTCGCCCCTGTCGTAAAGGGGCCTTGGGGATAGAATCAACCCTCGAGTAAGTCCTCCCGATTAAATGGGCGTCTCGCGGGTTTAGATACTAAACTTATTCCGTCCGGGCATTAACGCTTACTGAACTGGAATCTGCGACGTGCCTTAGGACGACCCGGCTTCTTACGCTCTACCTCACGGCTGTCGCGTGTCATGAAGCCCTCTGCACGCAGAGCGGCCTTGTCGTCGGCATTAATCTTGACCAAAGCACGGGCGATGGCCAGACGCAGAGCCTGGCTCTGGCCGGTGTAACCACCGCCGCACAACGTCACCTTGATGTCATACTTCTCCACAGCGTCCACCGTGGTCAGGGGCTGCTTCACCACAAACTGCAGGATAGGGCTGGGGAAGTACTCCGTCAGATCTCTTTTATTGATGGTAATCTTACCGCTGCCGTCGGTCACATACACGCGAGCTACGGCACTCTTGCGGCGTCCCAATGCGTTTACTGTTTCCATCTCTTATTATTTATAGAGGTTAATATCAATGGCCTTCGGCTGCTGTGCCTGCTGCTGATGCTCACTGCCCTCGTAGATGTAGAGGTTGGTAATGAGGCGATCGGCCAATTTGTTCTTGGGCAGCATGCCCTTTACCACACGGCGAATGAGCCTGTCGGCACCATTCTTCTTGGCGAGAATGCTCTCGGGAGTCTCGGGGCGCTGGCCGCCGGGATAACCCGTGTAGCGAAGATACACACGATCCGTCATCTTCTTACCGCTGATTTTGATCTTCTCGGCGTTGATGATGATGACATTGTCGCCGCAGTCCACATGAGGCGTGAACTCAGGCTTGTACTTACCTCTAAGAAGTTTTGCCACCTTGCTGGCCATACGACCCAGAACCTGGTCCGTGGCATCCACCACAACCCATTCCTTCTTGGCCGTTTGCTTGTTGACAGAGATGGTCTTGTAACTTAAAGTGTCCATTCTTTGTTTTTTGTTTGTTTACTACTAAGATTTTTCACCCTTTTGATAATAATCGGCGTGCAAAGGTACGACTATTTTAAAGATAAGAACACGATTCGCTGAAACTTTTTTCGTTTTTTTTCGGTTTTTTTGCTTATTTCGCAATTTTTGACTACATTTGTGGAAAAATACGGATATATCATGTTAGCTCCATCGCTTCTCGCCGCCGATTTCGGCAATTTGGAAAAAGAAATGAGTTGGTTCAACCAAAGCCGGGCCGACTGGCTCCATCTGGACATCATGGACGGCGTCTTCGTGCCCAACATCTCTTTCGGCTTTCCCGTGCTGAAAGCGGTCGCAAGACTCTGCCAAAAACCGCTCGACGTGCACCTGATGATCGTGCAGCCCGAGAAGTTCATCGGCGAGGTGAAAGCTCTGGGTGCCTACATGATGAACGTCCATTACGAGGCCTGCCCTCACCTCCACCGCGTGCTGGGTCAGATTCACGAGGCCGGGATGAAGGCCGGCGTGACGCTCAACCCCTCCACCCCCGTCTGCGTGCTCGAAGACATCATTCAGGATGCCGACATGGTGCTGCTCATGAGCGTCAATCCCGGATTCGGCGGGCAGAAATTCATCGAGCACACCATCGACAAGGTGAAGAGCCTGCGCAGCCTCATCGAGCGCACGGGCAGCCACGCCCTGATCGAGATCGACGGCGGCGTGAACATGGAGACCGGACGCCGTCTGCGTGAGGCCGGTGCCGACGTGCTCGTGGCCGGCAGCGCCGTCTTCGGCGCCCCCGACCCCCTTAAGGCTGCAGCGGATCTGGCCTCTCTGTAAGCTCCTCGCTCGCATTGACGTGACGCCCGCGCTCCCGCTCGCCCGCGTATAAATAAAGGTAAAGGGAGGCGAGACTTGCGTAGTAGAGAAAGACGCACCACCAGGAGAAACGCAGACCGGAGACGGGAGAAACAACTGCCGTGACGTGCTTCAGGAGCATGGTCTGAAAATCCAACAGGCCGCTGATGCTCAGCGCCAGAAAAGACGAGAGCGGCGTGAAGCCGGCAAGCAGCGCCGCCAACAGCGCGAAGCAGAAGAGCAGCACGACGGTCGTGTAGCTGCTGACAAACAGCGAGGTGAAGACGGCATGGGGCACAAAAGTACCGAAATAATGCGCCACCAGAGGCAGCGTGAAGACCTGACACCAGAAACCGATGCGCAGCCACATCCACAGCACATTACCCTCCCAGCGGGATTTCAGGGCCCCGAAGGTGGCGATTCCCAACGTGGCCATTGAGGAGAGTTGAAAACCGACGTCCGTCAGGCTTCGGGGCGACAGCGTCAGTATGAGCATCACGGCAAGGGTCCACACCTGCAGCAGCGTCATGCGCCAATAAAACAGCGCGCCCGCAATGGCGACGGAGAACATCGCCGCCGCACGCACCATGGACATCGGGCATCCGGCCACAAGCACGTAGCCCCACACCAGAGCGACCACGAGCAGCATCATCGCCAGACGGAGCCAGAAGGGCCCCATCACCCGGCGTACGGGATACACGAAAAGAGCGAGAAAGAGGCAGAAGACTGTCAGATGAAGCCCCGAGAGGGCCATCACGTGGCTGACGCCCGCCTCACGAAAAAGCGTCATCGTCGCGGAACGGGTGTCGCGGATGCCCAGCGTCAGCGCCAACACCTGCTCCAACGCCTCGTCCGAGAGACCGCTGGCGCAGAGTTTTCCGGCCAGAAAGTCCGAGACACCGGCCGCCTTCGACTGAAGCAAATCAGCGAAGTTCCTTAAGCAAACTGTAAACGTAGTCGGCATCCGCTCCCAGTGCCACAGCGCTTTGGAAGTCCTCCCGGGCCTTCGACGTCTTGCGGCGGTGTTTGTAGTAATTTCCGCGGGAGACGTAGGCATCCGGATTCGTCGGGTCCAGACGGATGCTCTCCTCAAAATCCATCAGGGCCTGGGGATACACGCCGCGCTTCATGAACATCTCCCCGCGCACGAGATAGACGAGGGCCTCTTCGGGCCAGGCCTCCACGATGGTGTTGATCTGATCCATCGCCTCCTTGGGGCGCCCGTCGGCATCGTTGGTGATGACGAGTCCCAGACAGGCCTGCAAGTTATTGGGCTGCAAGCCGATAAGCCGCTCGTAGTCCGAACGCGCATTACGGAAATCGCGCTTCTTGCGGTAGATGTCCGCCCTGAAGAGCAGGGCCTCCGCATGATTGGGCACGTCCTCCAGGATGATGTTGTAGTCGGCCAGCGCCTTGTCGTCCGCTCCGAGCCACTGGTAGAGCGCCGCCCGACGCAGACGCACCTCCACATTGTGGGGCGCCTCCTCCAGCATCCGGTCGCAGGTCTTGATGAGCACCTGGGGATCGGCGGCCATACGGGCGGAATCGACAGGTGTTTGGGCCAATATGGGCGACACGAAGGCCGCCCATATCAGCATATTCAAAAGGATTGACCGAATCACTTTTTGTTGATGTAGTCCACAATCCAGGCACCCACTTCCTTGGTGCCGTACTTGGGAGCACCCTCGACCTGAATCTCGGGCGTGCGCACGTTGGCGTCGAGCGAAGCGTTCACGGCCTCACGCACCAGCTTGCCTTCCTCCTTGAGGTCGAAATACTCGAAGAGCATGGCCACGGAGAGAATCTGGGCCAGAGGATTGGCGATGTTCAGACCCTTGCCCTGAGGCCAGCTGCCGTGGATGGGCTCGAAGACGGGCGTCGAGCTGCCGGTGGAGGCGCTGGGCAGAAGACCCATGGAACCGGTGATCACGCTGCCCTCGTCCGTCAGGATGTCGCCGAAGGTGTTCTCCGTCACCATCACGTCGAAGAACGTGGGCTCCTGAATCATGCGCATTGCGGCGTTGTCCACATACATATAGTCGGTGGTCACGTCGGGGTACTGAGGTGCCATCTCCTGAGCGATCTTACGCCACAGACGGCTGGAAGCCAGCACGTTGGCCTTATCCACCACGGTGAGGTGCTTGCGGCGCTGACGGGCGTACTGATAGCCCACCTTGAGGATGCGCTCCACCTCGGGACGCGAATAGTAGTTGGTGTCGTAAGCCTCTTCCACGCCGTCCTCGCGCACCACGGGCTCCTGCTTCTTGCCGAAATACATGCCGCCGGTGAGTTCGCGGATGCAGATGAAGTCGGCACCCTTCACCAGGCTGTCCTTCAGGGGCGACTTGTGAATGAGGCAGTCGAAGGTCTCCACGGGGCGGATATTGGCATACAGGCCCAGTTTCTTGCGCATGGCCAGCAGACCCTGCTCGGGGCGCACCTTGGCCGTGGGGTTGTTGTCAAACTTCGGGTCGCCGACAGAGGCGAACAGCACGGCGTCGGCCTCCTCGCACACCCTGAAGGTCTCTTCGGGGAAGGGATCGCCCACTTCGTCGATGGCATGGGCGCCGCAGAGGGCTTCCTTGTAGCTCACTTCGTGACCGAATTTCTTGGCTACGGCACTCAGCACGGCCACACCCTGTTCCATAATCTCGGGGCCGATACCGTCACCGGCCAACACTGCAATCTTGAGTTTCATATCGCTTTATTCTTCTAATAAGTTCAACATTTTGATGGTCGCCTTGATGGCCGCTTCCGTCTGATCGGCGTCCAGGCCTCTGGTGCGGTAGGTCTTGCCTTCGTACTGCCACGAGATGGCCGTCTGCACCAATGCGTCGGTGCGACCGCCGGGCGGTATGGTCACCTGATAGTTGGAGAGCCAGGGGAAAGTGCGTCCGAGGGCGTCGCGGTAGATGTGGCGCACGGCGCGCACGAAGGCGTCGTACTGACCGTCGCCCGTGGCCGACTCCTCGTATTGTTTGCCGTTCACCTCCAGCTTCACCACCGCCTGGGGATGCAGGCCGTAGGCCGTGGAGACCATGTAGCTCACCAGCTTGATGCGCTCGTTGGCGGTGCCGTGGTGCAGGACGTCGGAGATGATGAAGGGCAGGTCGTCGATGGACACCTTCTCCTTCTTGTCGCCGAGCTCGTTGATGCGGCGCGTCACCTTCTTCATGTCTTCCTCCGAGAGGCTGATGCCCAAGAGGCGCAGGTTCTGCTCGATGTTGGCCTTGCCCGACATCTTGCCCAGGGCATACTCACGCGAGCGTCCGAAGCGCTCCGGCAGCAGGCGGTTGACATAGAGTCCGGCCTTCTTGTCGCCGTCGGCATGCACGCCGGCCGTCTGCGTGAAGACGTTCTCGCCCACGATGGGCTGATTGGCCGCCAGCGCCATACCGCTGTAGCTCTCCACCATGCGCGAGACGGAGTTGATGCTCTTCTCCTCCACCCTCACCCGGGCCTCGGTCATATCGTTGATGACGGCCACGACGGAGGCCAGAGAGGCGTTACCGGCGCGCTCGCCCAGTCCGTTGACCGTGCAGTGTACGCCGCTGCAACCCTCCTCCACTGCGGCCAGCACATTGGCCACAGCCAGGTCGTAGTCGTTGTGGGCGTGATAGTCGAAACGCAGATGGGGATAGTGCTCCACCATCGCCTTGACGTAGCGGCGCGTCTCGCGGGGAGAGAGCACACCCAGCGTGTCGGGCAGCATGATGCGGCAGATGTCTTCACTCTGGAGTGCATCCACCATGGCGAACACGTAGTCGGCGCCCTCCTTGATGCCGTTCGACCAGTCCTCCAAATAGAGGTTGACCGAGAGTCCGGCCTCGCGCGCCATCCTTATATTACGCGCCACGTCGGCGAAATGCTCTTCGGGCTCTTTGCCCAGCTGCCCGCGACAGTGCTTCTCGCTGCCCTTGGTCAGCAGGTTGACGACGCGGGCGCCCGACTCGCGGATCCATTCGATGGACTTGCCGTCGTCGCAGAAGCCCAGCACCTCCACCCGCTCCAGCAGTCCGGCCTCTTCGGCCCAGTCGCACACGGCCTTGACGCACTCCATTTCACCGGCGGAAACGCGGGCGGAAGCCACCTCGATGCGGTCCACCTTCACCTCCTCCAGCAGCTTGCGGGCGATGGACAGCTTCTCGGGGGCGGAAAAGGCCACTCCGGAGGTCTGTTCGCCGTCGCGCAGCGTGGTGTCTAAAATCTCAACGCTTCTCAAAGGCTTCTATTTTGTCGGTGTTATTGAGCAGGAAGTCGATGTCGTCGAAGGCGTTCTCCAGACAGTATTTCTTGTAGCTGTTGATGGGGAACTGCTCCTGACGGCCCGTCTTCACATTGGTCACGGTTTGATTGGGCACGTCCACGCGCACCTTGGCCGAAGGATCGGCCTTCACCGTCTCGAAGAGCTCCTGCTGAAACTCGCGGCTGACGATCACGGGCAGCACGAAGCAGTTGAGCAGGTTGTTGCGGTGGATGTCGGCAAACGAGCTGGAGATCACCACCCTCACGCCGTAGCCGCTGATGGCCCATGCGGCGTGTTCGCGGCTGGAGCCGCTGCCCCAGTTCTGTCCGCCGATGATGATTTCGTGGACGCCCTCTCTGGGGGCCTCGGAGTATTCCGGGCGGTTCATCACGAAGTCGGGCACCGGCTTACCCTCGGCGTCGTAGCGCAGGTCGTGCATGAAGGCGTCGCCGAAGAACTTCGGGTCGCGCGTGGTGGAAGCCAGGTAGCGGGCCGGGATGATGAGGTCCGTGTTGCAGTTGTCGATCTCCACAGGGATGCATGTGGACTCTATGATATTGAATTTCTGTTTGGCCATGGTGCTTCAAAGTTTACGGGGATCAGTGATTTTACCGGTGACGGCGCTGGCGGCCACGGTCAGAGGCGAAGCCAGCACGGTGCGTGCGCCGGGGCCCTGACGGCCCACGAAGTTGCGGTTGCTGGTCGAGATGGCCAGCTTGCCGGCGGGCACCTTGTCGGGATTCATCGCCAGACATGCCGAGCACGAAGGCAGACGCAGCTCGAAGCCGGCCTCCTCCAGTATCTTGTCGATGCCCTCGTCGATGATTTGCTGACGCACCAGCCATGAGCCGGGCACGAGCCAGGCCACGACGCCTTCGGCTTTCCTGCGGCCCTTCACCACGCTGGCAAAGGCACGGAAGTCCTCGATGCGACCGTTGGTGCAGGCGCCCAGGAACACGTAGTCCACGGGATGTCCCTCCAGCTTCTCGCCGGGCTTGAACTGCATGTAGTCCAGCATGGAGAGGAACTGGGCCTGCTCAGCCTCGGGGATGTCTTTGAGCTCGGGTATCGTGCCGTCCACGGCGATGCCGGCGCCGGGATTGGTGCCGTAGGTGATGCGGGGCGCGATGTCCTCGGCCCTGTAGGTCACTTCCTTGTCGAACACGGCGCCCTCGTCCGAGTAGAGCTTCTTCCACTCCTCGACGGCCTTGTCCCATTCGGCACCCTTGGGGGCGTACTCACGACCCTTCAGATAGGCGAACGTCGTCTCGTCGGGGGCGATGATGCCGGCGCGAGAACCCATCTCGATGGACAGGTTGGACAGCGTCAGACGACCCTCCATCGACATGGAGCGGATGGCGCTGCCGGCATATTCCACGGCATAACCCGTGGCGCCGGAGGTGGTCATTTTGGCCATGATGTAGAGGGCCACGTCCTTGGCGGTAGTGCCTTCGGGCAGCTTGCCCTCGATGTTGATGCGCATCGTCTTGGGCTTCTGCTGCAGGATGCACTGCGAGGCCAGCACCTGAGCCACCTCGCTGGTGCCGATGCCCATGGCGATGGCGCCCACGGCACCGTGCGTCGAGGTGTGGGAGTCGCCGCACACGATGGTCATACCGGGCAGCGAGAGGGCCTTCTCGGGACCCACCACGTGGATGATGCCGTTGTCGCGGGTGCCCATGGCGAAGTGGCGGATGCCGAACTCCTCACAGTTCTTCCTGAGCGTCTCCACCTGCTTGCGGCCCACGGGGTCGTCGATGCGCTCCTGCTGGTCGCTGGGGGTGTTGTGGTCGGGCATGGCCACAATGCGCTCGGGGCGGAAGGGCTTGATACCCTTGTCGCGCAGGGTGTCGAAGGCCTGCGGAGAGGTCACCTCGTGAGCGTAGAGGCGGTCGATGTAGAGCTGAGTGGGGCCGTCCTCCACGTTCTGCACGACGTGGGCGTCCCAGATTTTATCGAAAAGTGTCTTCATTTTCTGAATTTGTTGATACAGTCAATATAAGCCTCCACCGAAGCGGTCACGATGTCGGTGTTGGCGCCGAAGCCGTAGTAGACGTGGCCGTCGTATTCCACCTGCATGTGCACCTTGCCCATGTCGTCGCTGCCCTTGGAGATGGCCTGTATGGTGAACTCCTTGAGCGTCATCGTGCGCTTGATGATGCACTTGAGGGCCTTGATGGCGGCGTCCACGGGACCGTTGCCCGAGGCGGCGGCTTCAAACTTCTCGCCGGCGATATCCAGACCGATGGAGGCGACGCTGCGCACGCCCTTGCCGGTGGTCACCTGCAGGTAGTCGAGCTTCACGCTGTGGGTGGCGCTGCGTTCGGCGCCGGCCAGCACCATGATGTCGTCGTCGGTGATTTCCTTCTTCTTGTCGGCCAGATTGAGGAAGTCCTGATAGACCTTGTCCAGCTTCTCGCCTTCGATGTTGATGCCGTTGACCGAGAGGCGGTGCTTGAGGGCGGCGCGTCCCGAGCGTGCGGTCAGCACGATGGCGTTGTCGTCGATGCCCACCATCTTGGGATCCATGATTTCGTAGGTGGAGGCGTTCTTGAGCACGCCGTCCTGATGGATGCCGCTGGAGTGGGCGAAGGCGTTGCGGCCCACGACGGCCTTGTTGGGCTGCACGGGCATGTTCATCAGACTGGACACCATGCGGCTCGTGGGATAGATCTTCTGGGTGTTGATGTTCGTCTCGATGCCCAGATCGGGGTGCAGCTTGAAGGTCATCACCACCTCCTCCATCGCCGTGTTGCCGGCACGCTCGCCGATGCCGTTGATGGTGGTCTCCACCTGGCGTGCGCCGTTGAGCACGCCGCTCACGGTGTTGGCCGTGGCCATGCCCAGGTCGTTGTGGCAGTGGGTCGAGAGGATGCTCCGTCCGGCGGCGAAGGCGTCCACGTGCTCATAGAGATACTTGATCTTCTCGCCGTACTCATAGGGGGTGCGGAAACCGGTCGTGTCGGGGATGTTGCACACGGTGGCGCCGGCCTTGGTCACGGCGTCGATCACGCGGGCCAGATACTCGTTGTCGGTGCGTCCGGCGTCTTCGGCGTAGAACTCCACGTCCTCCACATACTTCTTGGCGTACTTCACGGCAGCCACCGCCCGCTCGATGATCTCCTCGGGGGTGGAGTTGAACTTGTAGCGGATGTGGCTCTCGCTGGTGCCGATGCCGGTGTGGATGCGCTTGTGCTTGGCATACTGCAGCGCTTCGGCGGCCACGTCGATGTCTTTCTCCACGGCGCGCGTCAGGGCGCATATCGTGGGCCACGTCACGGCCTTCGAGATCTCCACCACGCTGTTGAAGTCGCCCGGGCTCGACACGGGGAATCCGGCTTCTATCACATCCACGCCGAGGGCTTCCAGCTGACGGGCCACCTGAATCTTTTCTACGGTGTTCAGCTGGCAACCGGGGACCTGTTCGCCATCACGCAGTGTGGTGTCAAAAATGAACAATCTGTCACTCATGTTGGATGTATTTTTAGGTTTTTAATTACACAAATTGCGCACAAAGGTACATCCTTTTCTTCTTTTTTCCCTGTCTCCGCGCGCAAATATTTCCGTTAATTGCCGATTTTGTTATATATTTGCACCGAATTTCAGCCATCGGCAGATGTCAAAGAGGTCATCCATAACCCATTCGGCCCTTGTGCAGCGCCTTGTGGAGAGCGGACAGGAGTTCGCCCTCTTCCTCTATCCCCGCGACCCCGATCCGCGGCTGGTGATGGGCGCGGCCCTTCCGCTCGAGACGCCCTTAAGCGCCTCGCCCCACGGCCATCTGCCTTCGGGCTTCCTCTTCCATCCCTTCGCCCCCACGCTCTCCTGCCCCACGCTGCTCATCGCCCCCGAGGTCGTCTGCCGCGGCTGGGAGCTCATCGAGCTGGAGACCGAGGCCCTTGAACACCGCCGCGTGGCGCTCTGCCAACTGGAGCGCAAGCTGCAGCGCGCCGTGCCCCACGGCAGCGATTTTCAGCGCATCTACCGCAAATTCCGCAACCAGATCGACCGCGGCCGCGCCCGCTCCCTCTTCCTCTCGCAGGCCATTGAAGGCAGCTGGGCCGAAGACGCCGACGAGGGCGAGCTCTTCCTCAAGATGGCGGAGCTCTACCCCGACGAGATGAGCTTCATCGTCTACACGCGCACCTCCGGCCGCTGGACGGGCCACACGCCGCGCACGCTCCTCAGGGGCAGCTCGCGGCGCGTTGAGACCGTCTCTCCTTCCGGCACGCGCCACATCACCTACGCCCCCAATCTGGGGCAGATGGTCTCCGACCTGCTCGAGATACCCTCCGAAGAGGTCTCCGGCGTGCCCTCCGGCGTGGCGCGCGAGTTCATCCGCCTCCACGAGGGCTACCCCCGCCTCTACTTCACCGGCCTGCTCGGACCCCTGAATATCTTCGATGAAACCGCCATTTTTCTCAACCTCTCCTGTCTGAAGCAGCACCCCGGCGGGCGCGCCGTCTTCTACGGCGGCACCACGCTGCGCTGACCCCTCCCCCTAACACCCACGCTCATGAGACTCCAAAGCAACCAAGGCATCCCGCGCGGCATCCTCCTGATGATGGCCGTCATGTCGGGCGTCGCCGTCGCCAATCTCTACTACAACCAGCCGCTGCTCGAGATGATGCGCCACGACCTGGGCTGCAGCGTCATCCAGGCCAACGGCGTCACCGTGGCCACGCAGCTGGGCTACGTCCTGGGCCTGCTCTTCATCACGCCCATGGCCGATCTCTACAGCCACCGGCGCATCGTCACCGTCTGCCTGAGTGCGGCGGGGATTGCCTCGCTGATGATTGCCGCCGCCGGGAGCATCCAGGCCGTGTGGGCCGCCTCGCTGCTGTTGGGCGCCTGCTCCGTGGTGGCCCAACTGTTCATCCCCATTGCCGGTCAGTATGCCCGTCCCGAGCACAAGGCGCGCGACATCGGCATCGTGCTCGCCGGCCTGCTCTCGGGCATCCTCCTCTCGCGTGTCGTGAGCGGTGCGGTGGCTCTGTGGGCGGGATGGCGCACCGTCTATCTGGGGGCTTGCGGCGTGATGCTGCTGAGCATCTTCGCCATGCTGGCCCTGCTGCCCCGCATGCAGCGCAACTTCGAGGGCAGCTACGGCGCACTGCTGCGCTCCGTCCTCGACATTTTCCGCGGCCATCCGCGCATCCGCCTCAATGCGCTGCGTGCGGCGCTCTCTATGGGCGCCATGCTGGCCGTGTGGTCGTGCCTGGCGTTTCATCTGGCCGGACCGCCCTTCTATGCCGGCAGCCATGTGGCGGGCTCCATGG
>JAEEGH010006212.1_pt1 | contig 29366 bp, 26 predicted proteins | sample 9134181 | NCBI WGS metagenome assembly JAEEGH01 (sample SAMN16246544, study PRJNA631951) | gut metagenome | biome: gut microbiome; feature: rumen; material: DP-attached | host: Bos | place: Iran: Karaj | collected 2018-10 | reverse complement strand
ACAGTACATATAATCCGGTTCAGTTTGTTAGAACCAGCCGTGAGATGACAGAGCGTGTACATGCTTATGGTGCTAAGATTTTCCTTCAGATGAGTGGCGGATTCGGACGTGTAACAATCCCTACAAACCTTGGTGAGTTCCCGCCTGTTTCTGCATCACCAATCCCACACAGATGGCTTGATAAGACATGTCGTCCTCTTACTAAAGAAGAGATCCGCGGCATTGTAGAGAGCTTTGGTAAGGGTGCTTATAATGCAAAAAGAGCCGGATTCGACGGTGTTGAGATCCACGCTGTACACGAAGGCTACCTTATCGATCAGTTCGCTATTTCATTCTTTAACCAGCGTACAGATGAATATGGCGGATCACTTGAAAACAGACTTCGTTTTGCTAAGGAAATCCGTGAAGAGATAGCTAAGACTTGTGGATGGGATTTCCCTGTTGCAATGAGATTCTCACTTAAGAGCATGGTCAAGGACTTCAGAGAAGGCGCACTTCCCGGAGAAGAGTTCGAAGAAAAGGGCCGTGATATAGAAGAAGGTATCGAGGCAGCTAAGCTCCTTGAGAAATTCGGTTATAACGCTCTTGACGTTGATGCTGGTACTTACGATGCATGGTGGTGGAATCACCCACCGATGTACATGGAGAAGGCTCCATACAAGGAATTTGCTAAGATCACAAAGGACAACGTAAATATCCCTGTTATCATGGCAGGTCGTGTTGATAACCCTGATACAGCTTCTGAGTGCCTTGAGAGTGGTATCTGCGATATGATCTCACTTGGTCGTCCTACACTTGCTGATCCTGATATCGTTAACAAGATAAGAAGAGGTCTTAACAAGCAGGTTCGTCCATGTATCAGCTGCCAGGAAGGCTGCATGGGACGTATCCAGACATATTCACTTATCAACTGCGCTGTTAACCCTCAGTGTGGTAAGGAGAAGCTTAACGCTTACAATCCTATTGTTAAGAAAAAGAAAGTTCTTGTTGTAGGCGGCGGTGTTGCCGGATGTGAAGCAGCAAGAGTTCTTGCAGAAAGAGGCCACGAGCCTGTTGTATATGAAGCATCAGACAGGCTTGGCGGTAACCTGATCCCAGGTGGTGCTCCTAAGTTCAAGGAAGATGATATCGCTCTTGCGCAGTGGTATACAGACGAACTTGAAAGACTCGGTGTAACAGTTCATCTTAATACAAAGGCTACAGACAAAGAAATCCTTGATCCTTCATATGATTCTGTAATCCTTGCTACAGGTTCAAGACCTAAGATGTTCTCACTTGGCGATGACGAGAAAGTATTCTCAGCTGAGCAGGTACTTCTTAAGAAGAAAGATCCCGGACAGGAAGTTGTAGTAGTTGGTGGCGGTCTTGTTGGATGCGAGCTTGCTCTTGATCTTGCTCAGAATGGCAAGAAGGTTACAATCGTAGAAGCTCTTGATAAGCTTATGGCTGTTAACGGACCTCTTTGCTCAGCTAACAAGGAAATGCTTGAAAGACTTATACCATTCAACGGAATCGATGTTGTTACAAGTGCTAAAGTTACAGGCTTTGAAGGCGGCGTACTTAAGGCTGAAACAGAAGGCACTATTAAAGAGATCAAGGCCGACAGCGTAGTTCTTTGCGTTGGATATGCAAGTGAGAATTCTCTCTACAACCAGTACAAAGATGATGTAGACGAGATCTACTTACTTGGAGATGCAAGACAGGTTTCAAACATCATGTATGCGATCTGGGATGCATTTGAAGTTGCTAATAACATTTGATAAATATGATTTCTTGAATTTATATTGTCAAAAACTGATATATATTTCTTGAATACATATTACATAAATACATATATTAAGTTTGACTAATAGTAGAATTCATATTTTCAGATGTTTTAGAAGTTTTATAAACCCCTACTAGATAATTTTTTTGAAAGAACCCCCAAAAAGTAATCAGCTTTTTGGGGGTTCTTCGTTTGCTTTACTATGATTATTGTTTTATCATCATAGTTATGAATACAAAAAACTTTAAATGTTTTCAAATCGTATATGAAGAAAAAAATATAACATCTGCTGCCAATAAGCTATTCCTATCACCTCAGGGACTTAGTAAGATCATAAAAGCCCTTGAAGAAGAGTGCGGGACGGCTCTGTTTGTGCGCACTAAAGAGGGCCTTATCCCGACTGAAAGCGGCAAGATCTTTTATGAAAAGTCAAAAGAAGTAACTAAGAATCTGAATGAGATGTTTAGTCTTATTCAGGCTCAGGGGAGTAAGGACAAGAGATTTAAGATAGGCTTTTCTCTTGGGACAATTCGAGTTGTTAATATCGCAAATTTAAGAAAAGTCATGGAAGCTTATCCTGAGATATCCGGAAGCTGGCGTGAGAGAGTTAATGCAGAAGTCCGACACCAGGTCGCAAATGGAGATATAGACTTTGGTATCGTTGTAGGAATCCCAAAGGATAAGGGGCTTAAGGCGGTACGTTTGTGCTCGCTTGAAGTAGTCCTTTATGTTTATAATGGGCATAGATTATGGAACGCAGAGGAAGTCAGTCTGTCTGATCTTCGTGATGAGCAGATAATATCAATGAATGAGAATTATCACATATATCACGACTTTGTGAATGCATGCCACATTGAAGACTTTAATCCTTCAATAATTGCTAAGGTTGGTGAAGGCGAATCAATCTATACTCTTGTAAAGAATAAGGTTGGAATTGGAATCTCGCCGCGTTTTCTTAAGGAAGATGCAAGTGTAAGGGCGATAAAGATCAAGGATGCATATTCATGGGATATATACGGCATCTATCGAGAGGAGTCGCCTGACATTGAACTTGCGCAGAAGCTTATACAGGCTATTAGCGAGGCGTGAGAGAGAAAAATATACCTTTGCAGATAAAAAGTTATTGTTAAAGTGTTTTTATATCTGTGAAGGTATAAGTGTTAATTTTGAAGGAGTAGTTGGTCATGCGTGTTTTTTTGCTTGAAGATGATAGTGCTATAAGCATGGGACTTAAGTATTCGCTTGAAAAAGAAGGGTATGAAGTAACACATTGTGAAAAAGTGAAAGATGCTGAAGCTCAGTTTAAGAGCGGGTATTACGATATATGTATTCTGGATATTAATCTTCCGGATGGTAATGGATATGATGTTTGTAAGTTCATAAAAGCCAAGGAAGATGTACCGGTTATATTCTTAACGGCTAGTGATGCGGAGGTTAATGTTGTCATGGGGCTTGAGATGGGGGCGGATGATTATATCTGTAAGCCCTTCAGGATCAATGAGCTTATGGCAAGAATCAAGACGGTATTAAGACGCTCTGGTAAAAGAAGCGCTGGAGAAGCTGCATTAGATGATACTATTGAGAAGCTTTCAAACGTTAATATCTATACAAATGAAGCTAAAGTTACGGTTACGGGCGATGATGGGAAAGAGACGGCTATTGAGCTTACAGCACTTGAGTACAGGCTACTTCTGACTTTCTGTAATAACAGGGGCGTTGTACTTTCCAGGAATCAGCTGCTTCAGGATATGTGGGATGTAAGCGGAGATTTTGTAAATGACAATACGCTGACTGTTTATATCAAAAGGCTTCGAGACAAGATTGAAAAAGATCCGTCTGATCCGCAGATAATCAAGACAGTTAGAGGATTAGGGTATATAGTTAACTAAATGCGATTATCGGGAATTTTAGAAATGTATTTTTTGGTATATGAAAGATTCCAGAGATATTATCATTTTTTTATTAAGAAAAAGACTTGTGGCGAGGAGTCATGAACAATAAAGAATTTAGAAACATGATAATTATAGGAGCCGCAGTTACCATTTTATTGGCGTTAGGCGGATTTGTACTTAGTGGGAAAATGGCAGGAATACTGTGCCTTGTTACAGGTATCGTTATTCTTGCTGCTTTTTATTACTATACTAATAAAAGATATAAAAAGATTGAAGGTATAAATGATTATCTTGTAAAGGTACTTGCAGGGAACAATACGCCTGATATTCTGGAGCAGGAGGAAGGCGAGCTGTCGATATTAGCCAACAATATCTATAAGGCAGCATCAACCTTAAAGTATCAGAACGAGCTTCTTTCTGATGATAAAAAGCAGCTGGCATCGGCTATTGCTGATATAAGTCATCAGCTTAAGACACCGCTAACATCTATGATGGTGATGAATGATCTTTTGACTAATGAAGATGATCCTGATAAGCGGCTTGAATTTCTAAGGACTCAGTCGGCTCAGCTTTCGAGGATGAACTGGCTTATTCAGACGCTTCTTAAGCTTTCAAAGCTTGATGCAGGAACGATCGAGCTAAAGCGCGAAGAAGTTACGTGTAAAGATCTTTTGGAGGAAGTGATAAAGCCTTTTGAGATTCAGTTTGAACTTCGAAACATTACTTATACAAATGATATATCTGATATTAAACTAAACTGTGATAAAAACTGGACTGTAGAAGCTTTACAAAATATTGTAAAGAACTGCATCGAGCATATGGATGAAGGCGGAGAGCTTAAAGTAGATACTTTAGATACAGCTATCTTTACTCAGATAACGATCAGTGATACCGGTTGCGGAATCGCCAAAGAGGATATTCCCCATATATTTGAGCGATTTTATAAGGGAAAAAATGCCGGCAAAGACAGCGTTGGTATTGGACTAGCGCTTTCTAATGCTATTATTACCGGCCAGCATGGAGAGATTATTGTAGAAAGTACAGAGGGGATAGGATCGAAGTTCTTCATAAGATTTTATAAAACGATAATATAAATACAAAGTTCAAATAAAGCTACTATCACCGTTGATAGAGGCTTTATTTATATCATTTGTATTGTGACAAAACTGTAATAAAAGAGTCACTTGATTGTAAGATGAGTATTATAACCTATTCTCAGAACAAAAAATACTCATTTGATTTGAGAAGGGAGACATATAGAAAATGAAAATACTTGAAATCAAAAACCTTTGTAAAGTATATGGAAGCGGCGATACAAGAGTTGATGCCCTTAAGAATATTTCTTTTGATGTAGAGCAGGGCGAATTTATTGCGATCATCGGTCCTTCAGGCTCTGGCAAATCAACGCTCCTTCATATCCTGGGTGGTGTTGATACTCCAACTTCAGGGGAAGTCAATATATCAGGAACTGATATCAGTAAGCTGGATGAAACAAAGCTTGCAATCTTCAGACGCAGACACATCGGTCTCATCTATCAGTTCTACAATCTGATTCCGATCCTGAATGTAGAAGAGAATATGACACTTCCAATCCTGCTTGATGGCAAAAAGCCTGATAAAGCACTTTTAAGAGATCTTGTTAATAAGCTTGGTCTTAAAGAAAGGGTTACACACCTTCCAAACCAGCTTTCAGGCGGTCAGCAGCAGAGGGTATCAATTGGCAGAGCTCTTATGAATCATCCATCACTTCTTCTTGCAGACGAGCCTACAGGTAACCTTGATTCTGAAAACAGCAAAGAGATCCTTTCACTTCTTAGAAAGTTTAATAAAGAAAACAAGCAGACAGTCATCATCATCACTCATGACGAACGAATAGCTCTTTCAGCAGACAGAGTCATCACAATTGAAGATGGCAGGATCACTAAGGACTCCGGCAGAAAGGAGCTTAGCGCGTAATGAATATAATAACTAAACTTACCATAAGACACCTTCTTGAAAATAAGAAGCGTACGATCGTTACGATCCTTGGAATAGTGGCTTCTACGGCACTTATAACAGCTATACTTGTTGGTGTATTTTCTTTTTTCAGATTCATTGGAGAAATAAATAAGGCTACAGATGGTAATGTACATGCATTTTATGACAAATTGTCATGGGAAGATGTAGAGGCGCTTAAAGCTGATGACAGGATTGAAATTGCGGGCGTAAATTATCAGGATCCTACGATATCAGGCGTCAGGATGTTCACTGAAAAGGAGATGCGCTATAGAGTTGGTAACGCATTTACCGGCGACTACGATCTATACAGACAGCTTGTTAACTGCGATTATGAAGGAACGCTTCCTCAGAAAGCTGATGAGATCGCGGTTGAAGAGCAGTTCCTTAAGGATAACGGACTTGATGTTAAAGTCGGAGATACACTTACATTTGAACTTGGAAACAGATATGAGTACCAGGCCGATGGCACAATAGTTTACTATGGCGGAAGCTACAGATCTGAGGAAGAGTTCGAGGCTATATCTACTGAAACATGCACAGTGACTGCGATTCTTCATGGTAACAGACCTACTAAGGATTTTGATATCCTTAGGATCATTGAAAGCGGAGCTCCTATTTCCTGTAATGAAGAAGGCGAATCTTACCTGACGTGCCGCATTACGTTAAAAAAGGCTGATTATACTTCTACGGTTCAGATCAAAGAAATTGCAAAAGAATATAACGTTCATATTGGAAGCCTTAACTATGAATACCTCATCAGCGTCTTTGCAGTTCAGGGAATGGGCGATTCTTATAATCAATTATTTCTTCTTATGGGAATTGCGCTTTTAATAGTAATGGCTACATCTGTAGTTCTTATCTATAACGCTTTTGGAATGTCCCTGACAGAGAAAATAAGATATCTTGGAATGCTTGCTAGTGTTGGCGCAACAAGGGTCCAGAAGAGAGCTTCAATCTATTTTGAAGGATTTGTTCTTGGTTTTATAGGAATTCCTCTTGGTATTCTGGCAGGTATTGGCGGTGCCGGTGTTACTCTTGCAGTACTTGGAAGAAAGCTACTTGAATCAGATAGTATCGTTGGTGCAGAGGGCATGAGAGGAACAGTTCCGGTTATTGTAAACCCTATAGTTATTGTGATCATTGTTCTTTTATCAGCGATCACGATCTTTATATCTTCACTTATGCCTGCATCTAAAGCATCAAAGATCATGCCACTTGATGCTCTTCGTCAGACTAATACTGTAAAGATCAGAGCAAGAAAACTTAGAATAAATCCTCTTATCAAGAAAATCTTCGGGTATGAAGGAGAGCTTGCATATAAGAATATCAAGCGTAATGGCTTTAAGGGAACCGTTATTGTCTTTTCCCTTGCGATGTCAATAATATTGTTCCTTACAATTAATTTTTTCGACCAGAATTATAATAAGGTCAATCAATACGATATAAACCTTCCTTTTGATATATATGTATCCTGCGCTCCGAATGAAGCAGACAAGCTCAAAGAAGAACTCGAAGCCCTTCCTGAAGTAGACAGGATAGTATCTTCTGACTATATAACTTTTATGTTTAAAGAAAAGAAAAAGGCCACCGATCACGAACCTGCAAATAGGAGCTTTTTGAACAGTGAATGTCTTACAGATGATTATAAGGCTTTGTTTGATGACCTTGGCTCAGTAAATGTTGTATGTGTTGATGATGGAGACTTTAACGAGCTTTTAAAAGACAATGGAATTAGTATAGATGAGTATTATAAAGATGAGCTGAAAGGTGTTATTCTTGACAGCTATCATCTTGAAAAGAACGGAAAGTCTGTTTTTAACGATAAGATAATAGGACAGAAGCTCTTTTATGATGATCCTGCAAACAACCCTCCTGCTGTAGAAGTTGCTGGCATAGTACCATATGATGTAGATAACTACCTCTTTAAACTTGTTCCGAAGAATTCTGTAAATATATATGTACCAGCATCAATGTATTTTGAAAAAGCCGCCGATAATATCGACAAAGATAAACTCAGCGAAACCTTCGGAGTATTCCAGACAACAGAAGATGTAGATGGCTTATGTGAAAAGATAAGCAACCTTACAACCTATAGCGGCTACAAGAACTGCGTAGTTCAAAACCTGTCCACATCAAAAAAGGCTATGTCTACAGTATCGCTTATGCTTAACACCGCAATGTACGGCTTCACGATACTTCTGACCCTCATCGCCGTTGCCAATATCGTAAATACAATCTCAACAGCAATACACATGAGAAGACAGGAATTTGCGATGTATAAGTCAGTAGGAATGGAACAAAAAGGGATCAAGAAAATGCTCCTTCTTGAGACTATTCTGTACGGTATCAGAGCTCTTATTATTGGTATACCTGCATCGATCCTTCTTAGCTATGCGATGTTTAATGCGATTGAGAATAAGGTTTATGCATTTGAGCTTAATTATCCTATGTATTTTGTGATTGTTATTGCAGTATTCGGTATCGTTGGATTTAGTATGCTTTTAAGTGCTGGCAAAATCAAAGATGACAATATCATTGAGGCGCTTAAGTGTGATGTAATTTAAAACGTACATAGAAGCACATCCATGTGCTTCTAAACATGGACTAGATACATCCTGTATATGGTGAAAGAGCCTAGGGATGGTGGCTTATAAACTGCCATCCCTACCTTTTTGCGATAATGAGGCCCCTTTTGACAACTGGCGGAGCCTACATTATAATGGCGAAAGCGTAAATGCTTTTGTTTGGAGGTAGTGTATGTCTAAAAGAGAAGTTCCGGTTGTGCTTATTACAGGTTATCTTGGTTCAGGGAAGACGACTCTCATGCAGCATCTTCTGACTCAGGAAGACAGAAAGATAGCCCTTATTGTTAACGATATGGGCAGCGTCAATATAGATGCATCTATACTGGGAAAGACCAAGAATCAGGTTGCTCAGATAGAAATGGTTGAAATGCAGAATGGATGCATATGCTGTACCTTAAAAGATGAGTTCATGGAAGAAATCGAAAGACTTGCAGCTGATGACAGTATTGAAGCAATATTCGTTGAAGCATCAGGTATCAGTGAACCATCATCTATTGCAGGTGCTTTCGTTAACTATGAAGAAGAGACTGATACAAGAGTTTTCCTCAAAACCGTTGTTTCAGTTGTTGATGTAGATAGGATGTACAAAGAGTTCCTTAATGAGCTTTCTGATGAAGAGGATACCCGGGAAGGCGATATCATCAACCTTATTATTGATCAGATAGAATTTTGTAATGTACTGCTCCTTAATAAGACAGATCTTCTTACACAAGATGAGCTTAAAGAAGTCAAAGACGAGCTTCGAGGCCTTCAGCGTGAAGCTTTGATGATTCCATGTGTTAATGGTAAGGTGGATCTGGACGTACTTCTTAGCGGTGAAGATTTTGATTATGAAGAAGTACTTGCATCAAGCAGCGTTCAAAGAGCGCTTAATGAGGGCGTTACGGATGATGACAAAGCCTGCGTTGATGAATATGGCATCACATCTTTTGTTTATGAGAAAAAAGAGCCATTCAACAGGAAAGCTTTTGAAAGGCTTGTTGATGAGTATCCAAGAACTATCATCCGTACCAAAGGCTATATCTGGTTTTCGGACGATCCAGACCGTATCCAGCTCTTCGAACAGGCAGGAAGAAACGCTTCTATCACAAAGATGACAGAGTGGGTGTCAGCTTGGCCCAAGAACGAACTTGATGCTATATTAAAAGAATATCCCGATATCTGCGATGACTGGGACGAAAAGTATGGTGATCGATTGAATCAGATTGTTATTATTGGTAAAGGTTATAAAAAAGCGGATTTTGTAAAGCTTCTAAATGATTGCATTGACGAGGACTTTGATTTTTAAAGTGCGTTTATATTACGAGATTTATCCTGTGGCTTACATTTTGTAGACTACTTTGTTGCGGCCTGTTTCTTTGGCTTCGTATAAAGCTTCGTCAACTTTTTTAAAGACATCTTTATGGCTCTTATTGGTGGCATTTACAATAGTGACACCGATACTTGCAGTAACTTTAGGAACAGGCAAAAAGTCTGATGATTCAATTTGTCTTCTCAGATTTTCTGCAAATGCCATAGCTTCCTGCTTGTTTACATTCTCAATGATACAGACGAATTCTTCGCCGCCCCAACGGCACAGATATGAGTTTTCAGGAAGAATTTCACTTATATATTTAACAATCTTCTTTAGAACCAAGTCGCCTATGTCATGCCCATAAGTGTCGTTTACTTTCTTAAAATGGTCAATATCAATAAGGAATAGTCCTGAAGTAAAGTCAGAATCCTTTTTTTTCAGAAGTTCATTGTAAAGCTCATTGAACGTAGCTCTGTTATAAATGCCTGTAAGCTCATCATGGCTTGCAGTATAAGATAACTGGAGAACGTTTACTCTAAGGTCATCTGTTGTCTTTTCAAGAAGATTGATCATTCTTTCCATCAGAGGGATTGCTTCAGTCTCGCCAGTTGGTTCAAGGTCTTTATCAACATAGGGCGTTACACCTGAAAGAGCAGCATCACCTTCTCTGAATCCTATGGCTATAAGGGTTCCGTTCAAAAGGCCGGCGCCGATATCGCTATAAAGGAATTCTCCGTAGCCGCCTGTAAAGGCGCAATTAGCACATACATTTTTATAATAAAGAAATTCTCTGTCAGCAAGCAGATCTCCCATGAAATTTCTTCTGGTCACGCAGGAATAGATAAGGATCGCCTGGGGATTGAATTCAATAAGTTCATTAGCGCCTTTTAAAGACTCAGAAAGTAGATATTTCTTTCTGGCATAGGCAAAACTGGCTCTTGTGCCTTCGGGAATAGGCATGGTGTATTTTACCGCACCGTTTAAACAATAAAGTGCAACTCTTCCTACAAGCTCATCATTTTGTAAAAAGAGGATAGGGAAGGCTGCTGAATTGTCGTAGAAAAACTTATTCTCTGACACGCCAAGGTACTCCTTATATATTTCTATAGCAGGCTTTCCATCTATTTCTTTTACAAATCCGTCTTTTGAGCTTTTGGTAATCGTAAATTCTTTGCCAAGAGGCCTCCATCCAAGGCTGTGTTTGGCTTCTATATGGAGATCATCACCGCAAAAGGCAACTGCGACTATACCTCTGTTATATATGTTCTGGTCAAAATAAACCATGGAACGGTCGTTAGTAATATCCTGAGTGCCGGCCATTGCGCCAAAGATCGGGATGTTGGGGTAAACTTCTAAAATAGCATTTGCAAAATCATCAGAAAAAAGAGTTGTATCAGATGACATGATGAGTACGCCCTTAACGTCCTTACGTCCGTCAAGAAGCTTCACAAAATCCTGTCCGCATTCAAGGGTAGTCTTTTCGTGGCAATCGTATCCGTTTGCGATCACAGTGCTGTTATCAAACAGGAGTAATGAGCAAATGCCTTTGCCGTTATAATTGATGGTGACATCATTCATTCCATCAAGAATGGCACCTTGAGATGTCATTCCATATATGATCATATCGGGAAACCATTTGGACGCTTTCTCATATCCATATTTTATGATTTCTTCTGTTCCGGATGACTCTATTACCTGAAGGACAGAAGTAGCACCTGGATTTTCATGGAGCTTTTCCCTGATATTTCTTGCGACATCTTCAATAGAAAAATCATCGTTTAAAACGTAGGTATATTGCTTCATATGATCCTGATCCTTTCGAAAATGGGATATATAATAACGCTATTATGTTTATCGGTATGAATTGCTTTACTTTTTACTAAATATGAATTAATTTAGACAGGCTTTTTTGTGATTTAAATACATTATTTGAGATATGGCTTATTGGTACTTGAAACATCGAGTTACTGCCTTATATAATGTTTTCTAAAAGTGTGACTTTCTAAAAAGGCTTTAAATAATATAACGAGGTTAAGCGAGATGTTATTATTACAGCAAATGATAGTTCTGTTCATTTTCATGGGGATTGGCTTTTACTGCGGTAAAAAAGGATTTATCTCAGATAGCTCTGCCAAGACCCTTTCGTTTATAGTAGTTAATATAGCAAATCCTGCGATGATCCTTAATGCAGGTCTTAGTGATGAGGCTTCAATTCAGGGCAAAGAGCTTGCATTTATGTTCCTTCTGGCAATAGGTGTATTTGCTTTCCTGATACTTTTAGGATATATAATTCCGCCAATCCTTCGCGTACCTGCAGAAGATATTGGTCCATACAAGGTTATGATCATTTTCAATAACATTGGATTTATGGGATTCCCGATCCTGCAGGCAGCTTATGGTCCGCAGTCACTATTGTATGCGTCACTTTTCCTTTTCCCGTTTAATATCCTGATCTATACATATGGTATTGCCTGTATGAGGAAGAATAGTCAGGAAAAAGAATCTTTTGACCTGTCTAAAGCAGTGAATGTGGGAACTATAGCCTGCGCCGTATCACTTATAATATACATTTTCGGCATTCCGGTACCAGATTTTCTTAAAACTACTGCCAGTAGCTTAAGCGGCTTGACAGGACCTCTTAGCATGATGGTAATCGGACAATCCATGATCCACATGAAGGCTAAGGATATGTTTGGTGATGTGAGTCTTTTTATCTTTTCCCTTATAAAGCTTGTTGCAGTTCCAATCGTTGGCATTTTTATTTTGAAGCTCTTTATTACTGATGAGCTGATTTTGAATGTATGCTATATCATGCTGGCTACTCCTGTTGCAAGTATGGCGGCTATGCTGGCTCAGCAGTTTGATGGAGATTATAAGCTTGCATCCAAGGGCGTGGCGCTTACGACGATACTTTCGGTTATTACGATTCCTTTGGTTTCGCTTTTGATATTTTGAAGAAAGGAGTAGTTATGGCAAATCTTTCACCTATTACAAAAGACACACTTTCAGATAAGGCATACAGGATAATAAAAGAGGCGATCGTTTCTAATAGCTACAAACCTGGTGATATTCTTACGGAAGAGATGCTTGCTGATCAGCTGTCGATCAGCAGAACCCCAATAAGAGATGCGCTTAAAAAGCTGCAATACGAGCATATACTTGCGCCGGGTGGTGGCAAGAAGCTTGTTGTGTCAGAGGTTTCAGAACAGGACATCGAGAATGTAACAGAAGTTCGATCAAGTCTTGAAACTCTTGCTGTTAAGCTTCTTGAAGGAAAGATGACAGAAGAGAAAAAAGAACATCTTCAGGAACTTTCTGACAAATGCAGGAAGCTTTCAGGTGAATCTAAAAAAGGAGAGGAGCTTGAATATCTTGAAGCTGAGACTGCGTTTCATATGTACATTGCTGAATGTGCCCAGAACACATTCCTGTATGATATGATCGACAGGACAATGCTTGTAAACAAGAGATTTCATATACTTTCAGGTACTTTAAATAAATATAGCAAAAAAGCAGTTGACGAGCACGATACAATAGTGCAATATATTATAAACGATAAATACGACAAAGCAGCCGAAGCTATGAAGGCGCATATAGACAGCGCCGGTACCAGAATGCTTGTCTGAAAATAAGTTTTTAAGCAGCAATTGCAAGGGAGCAAACATTTAAATGTGTTTGCTCCCTTATTTTTTTGAAAAAAGCTGTTGACAAATTATTTGTTAATGTATACTGTATACAATATACAAAAACAGCAGAGACAGTTCAGTAGTACATGAGGGATAAGCTATGGAGACAAAAGACTTATTTACTGAAAGCTACCGGATCACAAAAGAAATGGTAGCTATACCAAGTGTAAACGGAACGTCCGGGGAAAAGGACATTGGTCTATATATCGAAAGTTATCTTCGAGACATTCCATATTTTAAAGATCATCCTGAAGAGGTTGTAGTCCAGCTTCTTAAAGGAGACAAGCTTAAGAGGCGAAATGTATTCGCTATTCTTGAAGGCAGGAGATCTAAATCCTGTAGGACCATCATACTTCATGGACATACAGATACAGTTGGAGTTGAGGACTACGGAATTCTAAAAAAGCACTGCTTTGACAGTGATTCCTTACTGGATGCACTTAAGGAAGTTCCTCTTTCTGATGAAGTAAGAAAAGACCTTGAATCAGGCCTCTATATGTTTGGTCGAGGAAGCGTTGACATGAAGAGCGGCGATGCAGTTCTGATGGCAATTGCAAATCTTATGTCAGAAAGGCTTGATGAACTTGAAGGGAATCTGATATTCGCATTTAATCCCGTTGAAGAAAACATGCATACAGGAATGATAGAAAGTCTTGATTTCTATCAAAAGATACAAAAAGAAAGAGGATATGAATATATATTTGCAATAAACAATGACTATACATGTCCTTTATATGCAGGAGATGAGCACAATTACATCTATACAGGAGCTGTTGGAAAGCTTCTTCCAAGTTTTTACATACTTGGTAAGAGTACTCACGTAGGACAGTGTCTTGAAGGATTTGATGCTTCACTTATTGCATCAAGACTTGTTGAAAAGATAGATCTTAACACAGATTTCTGCGATGGATATGAAGGTGAGTATTCACTTCCTCCTGCAGTACTGAAGATCTCAGATCTCAAGGATTTCTACAATGTGCAGACAGCGCAGGAAGCTTTTGTATATTTCAACTATTTCGTACATGATGCAAGTATTCTGGAAGTTACAAGTAAACTGGTCACTGCTGCACATGAAGCCCTGTCTGATGTTCAGAACAGAATTAAGGAATGCTCTGAAAGCTATTACGACAAAGCGCAAATGGAATATATACCATTTGAATACGAGCCTAATGTATATGAATATAAGCAAATATATGAAATAGCTAAAGATACTTTCGACGGGAATCTTGAAGCATATATAAGATCTTTTATCTCAGGACTGGATGATAAGAAATATGATATCAGAGAAAAGATGATGCTTCTTGTAAAGGAACTGTCTCAGATAGCAAAGATAACAGCTCCTGCGATCGTATTTTTCTATACACCGCCATATTGTCCTCATAGTACTTTACATGAGGAAGTTGATAGGGAAAAAGAGCTTATCGATTCACTTGGAAAGATCCTTAAGGATGTTGAAAAAGAAGAGAATGTTGAATATAAGATGCTTCATTTCTATCCAAGCTTATCGGACAGCAGCTATATAAAAATCGATGATCCAAAAGATTCGGTTGAGGCTTTACATAAAGATTTTCCTGATATGGATTACCTTTATCCTATTCCCTTTGATAAGATCAAGGGCCTTGATATTCCGGCATTTACTTTTGGAACATATGGAAAAGATGCACACAAGTGGACGGAACGAGTTCACAAGCCATATACATTTGGTGTTTTACCAAAACTGATCGAAAAAACTATTAGATATTACTTAGAGGCTTAATACGACATCACGCATTATGCTCCCTGTAAGAAAGGATATTATGAGTACATTATATGAACGTTGTCAGAAGGTTATGTCAGGAGTATCAGGAAGAGCAACAAAGCTAGGAGTAGTTGATTCGGACGGTGCTTATCTTTATACAGAAGATGGAAGAAAGGTGCTTGATTTTGCAAGCGGCGTTGCTGTTAATAATATCGGTGCTAAAAATGAAGAAGTCGTAGATGCCATCAAAGCTGAACTTGATCATATGATCCATGTAGGCCACAACGTTGTTTACTATAAGTCATACGTAGAACTTGCAGAAAAGCTTGTAGAAAAAACAGGTGGTGACACTAAAGTATATTTTAGTAATTCAGGTGCTGAAGCTAATGAAGGTGCCATAAAGCTTGCAAAGTATTATACAAAGCGCCCCGGAATAATTGCTTTCAAGAATTCTTTCCACGGAAGAACAATTGGCTGTATATCAATAACAGGCTCAAATTCAGCTTACAGAAAGTATTATGAACCACTTATACCAGGAATTTACTGGGCTGATTACTGCGATGCATATCATCATCCGGAAGGACTTGAAAGTGAAAACGGAAAGCTTAAATGCCTTGCTCAGTTTGATGAGATATTTGAAAAGCTTATAGCTCCTGAGATGGTAGCCGCGATAATCGTAGAACCTGTTCAGGGCGAAGGCGGTTACATAGTTCCTGATAAGCGTTTCCTTGAAGGACTTAGACAGATATGTGACAAGCATGGAATCTTACTTATATTCGATGAGATCCAGACAGGAATTGGCAGAACCGGAGAACTCTATGCATACCAGACTTTTGGAGTTAAGCCGGATATCCTTACAAGCGCCAAAGCTCTTGGCGGTGGAATTCCTCTTTCAGCTGTAATTGCCAAAAAAGAGATCATGGATGCATGGCCTGCAGGCGCTCACGGCGGAACTTTTGGTGGTAATCCTCTTGCATGCGCAGCAGGGCTTAAGACGCTGGAGATCATAGAAAGAGATCATCTTCTTGATAACTGCAAAAAGCAGGGTGCATATTTTATTGATAAACTTCATGGGCTTCAGGAAAAGTATAGCTGTATCGGAGATGTTCGTGGTTTAGGACTTATGGATGCCATAGAGATCGTAAAAGAAGACGGAACGCCTGATCCTGAAAAAACAGCTAAGATCAAGGAACTTGCTCTTGAAAAAGACCTTCTGCTTCTTACATGCGGCAGTGATCATAATGTTGTCAGATTTATAGCTCCTATAAATGTAACAGCTAAGGAAATAGACAAGTGTGTAGAAATAATTGACAGCACACTAGGATCATTTAATTGATATAAGAAAATAGGCTGATAGGTAATGAGCAGATCTAAATATGCTGCGGGAGGACGTTATAATGGCAACACTTCAGATGTATATGGATAAAAGCAGGATTGAAAACACCTTTGAATCATCTGTTTATCAGGAAGTATGGGGAGAGAGCTTTGGAGTTGATAATTCTGTTGGAAAGATAAAGAAAATACTGGTTCATTGCCCGGGAGAAGAGCTTTTGCAGCTGGAGGGCGGCAGATATGAAGAGGAAGCAGATGCGAGGATCCTTACTGATGAAAAAGGACGCATAAGAAACTACTTTAAAGACAGAGAACTTCCTAATATAGCCAAAATGAAAGAACAGCATGACAACATGACTGATATTTTAAGAAAAGAAGGCGTAGAAGTTTTTTACTTTGAAGATCCAACAAAATTCTGGACTAACCTTACATTTACAAGAGATATAGCTCTTCTTACTCCAAAAGGTGTTATCCTAAACAGATTTGCAATGTATTTCCATCAGGGAGAAACAAAGCTTGCACAAAAGTTCTTCACATCACAGGGTATACCGATAATAGGAGCTATTCAGGGAAGCGGAACAATGGAAGGCGGATCCTTCTCAATGCTGGACAGGCATACAGCAATAGTTGGAAGATCTGTAAGAGTAAATGATGAAGGAATTGAACAGCTTCGAAGGCTTCTTTCATATCAGGATATAGAACTTATAGTTCTTGATATGCCGGCATATTATATACATCTTGATGAAGCATTTGTTCCGGTTGATAAAAACAAGGTTCTTTGCAGTACATTTATTTTACCCTTCTGGTTTTTGAAAATGCTTAAGGAAAAGGGATACGAGATCATAGAAGCAGACAGGGATGATCCGATGCTTACAAATAACTGCCTTGCTATAGCTCCGGGAAAAGTTCTTTTTCCAGAAATTGGTGTAAGGACAAGGAAAAATCTTGAAAAAGCAGGAGTTGAAGTACTTCCTGTTGATGTATCAGAGATCAACAAGCTTGGGGGCGGTATTCACTGCGCAACGCTTCCACTTTGGAGAGAAAGCATATAAGGAGGACGGATATGGGAGAAAGTTCAAGATATATCATTACTATAAACAGACAGTTCGGAAGTCTTGGGAGACCGATTGCCAGATTGCTTTCGGAAAGGCTCGGGATCAACTATTATGACAGAGATATCGTTGATCAGACAGCAAAAAAGCTTAACATGCCGGTATCTGAGATAAGCGAGCTTGAAGAGTCGGTAAATGCAGGGCTTTTCAGTATGAAATATCCGCTTGGTATGGGAACTACAGATGTTCAGGACAAGATATTTGCTGAACAGAGAAGGCTTATCGAAAAGATCGCAAGTAAAGAAAGCTGCATCATTGTTGGAAGATGTGCCGATGCGATTCTTAATGAATATCCAAATCTTCTAAAGATCTTCATTTATTCTCCTAAAGAGGAGCGTCAAAGGGTCTGTGTAAAGGACTTCCAGATGACAGAAACTGAGGCTAAAAGAATGATCCTGGAAGTAGATAAAGCAAGAGAAAGATATCACAAACAGTATGCAGGATATCTTCCGGATGATCTTAGATATGTAAATCTTGCAGTAGACAGTTCGGTGCTCGGAGTTGAGGGAACGGTTGATTTTCTTGAGGCGTATGTAAAGCGATTTATTGCATCCCTTTAAGTTAGAATAATAAAGTATATATTATAGATAATTATGATAAAAATTTTGGGGTATAAAGTTAGTATTATTTTGATGATTTTAAATAGAATAAAATATTTATTTAAACGATGGCGTTTGAATTCTTATAAAGAGATTCAGGCGCCTTTTTCTATTTAGAAAATAAATGGTCTTAATGCAATATAAGACGGTAGGAGAAATGCTATATGGAAGAAAAAAGCATTATTTCAATACAAAACCTGACAAAGAGTTATGGATCAACAGCAGTTCTTAAAGGGGTAAACCTTGAAGTCAAAAAAGGAGAAGTTGTTGCGATCATAGGTCCGTCCGGCTCAGGTAAAAGCACAATGCTAAGATGCATAAACGCTATGGAAAAGATAACAGGAGGAGACATCCTGTTCAATGGGAAAAGTATAGCCAATATGAAAAATCTTCCTGAGCTTAGAAAAGACATCGGAATGGTCTTTCAGCATTTCAATCTTTTCCCACATATGACAGTCCTTAAGAATGTCATGTATGCGCCTGTTACTGTCAGAAAAGAACACAGAGATCATGCACAGCAATATGCTATGAAGCTTCTTAAAAAGGTTGACATGTACTCCAAGATGGATGTTTATCCTTCTACGCTTTCGGGCGGACAAAAGCAAAGAGTTGCTATAGCGAGAGCTCTTGCCATGAAGCCGGAGATACTTCTGTTCGATGAACCAACATCAGCACTTGATCCTGAGATGGTCGGTGAAGTACTTGCTGTCATGAAAGAACTTGCTAAAACCGGAATGACAATGATTGTTGTAACTCACGAGATGGGATTTGCAAGAGAAGTTGCAAATAAAGTTGCTTTTATGGATGAAGGGATCGTCATGGAGGAGGGAACACCTGAAGAAGTGTTCGACAAGACCAGTAATGAAAGGGTTAAGGCTTTTTTGGCAAAAATGCTTTGATTAAGGGTGTGAGCGTATGGGTGAACTTATAAACATAGCAGTTAAATACAGAATGCTATTACTAAATGGAGCAAAAATAACACTAATAGTATCGGTACTGACTATCATCTTCGGACTGATATGCGGAATCCTGATGGCATTCATGAAAATGAGCAAAATTAAGATCCTCAAGATCTTCGCAAACATTTATGTAGAGTTCATAAGAGGAACGCCGGTTCTGGTACAGATATTCCTTGTATATTATGGTCTTCCAATTATGGGAGTTCAGGTTCCAAGTATTGTCATAGGCGGAGTTGACATATCAAGGATAGTTTCTGGAACTCTGGCACTTGTTATAAATACAACAGCTTATGTATGCGAGATCGTAAGAGGTGGAATTGAATCTATAGATTATGGACAGACAGAGGGAGCGCTTGCACTTGGAATGAAGCCTGGAAGAGCGATGCTTGCAATAGTTTTCCCTCAGGCAATGAAAAATATACTTCCATCTCTTGGAAATGAATTTATAACGATCATCAAAACATCTTCACAGATTTCAGTTATTGGAATCGCGGATCTTATGTATACGGCAGATACGATAAGAGGAATCAGCTTTAAACCTATGGAACCACTTATTCTTGTAGCACTTATCTATTTTGCCATCACGTTTATCATTTCAACACTTCTTAGACATTTTGAAAAGAAGATGAAGAAAAGCTATGCAAGATAAGGTTGTCACATGAAATGATCATGTAGCAATAAATACAGATACCAGAAATGGTGGAATGGAGGAGAATTATGAAGAAAAAGATTATGTCTATGTCACTGGTAGTAACACTTATGATGAGTGCCCTTGTAGGATGCGGAAGCGATCCTGCTACTACAGCTTCTGCAACAGGAGCATCTGAAGGAGTTACAGCTGAAGCTTCTGATGATAGTTTGCTTGCCCAGATCAAGGAAAGAGGAACTCTTATCGTAGGTACAGCGTCAGGTTATCCGCCATATGAATTTGTTGATATCACATCAGCAGACCAGACGGTAATCGGAATTGATATGGCACTTGCACAGGCAATTGCAGATGAACTTGGCGTAGAACTTGTTGTTGAAGATATGTCATTTTCAGCACTTCTTGCAGCACTTCCTGCACATAAGATCGATATCGCAATTGCAGGTATTGCTCCAACTGATGAAAGAAAAGAAACAATGGACTTTTCAGACAGCTACTTATTTGCAGAACAGTCATTTTTGATCCTTAAGGCTAATGAATCCACATATTCAACTATGGAATCATTTAGTGGTCAGCCACTTGCAGCACAGAAGTCAACAACTCAGGAAAAGGTATGCCAGGATCTGTATCCTGATAGTCAGCTGGTATCTCTTGATAAAGTACCTGACTGCATCATGGAGCTTAAGAGCGGCACTGTAGCAGGTGTATGTATCGAAAGTATTGTAGGCCAGCAGTATATCATTTCAGATGACGAACTTACATTCTCAGCTGCTGATCTTGGAATCAAGAAAGAGACAGCAGTTGCTCTTGAAAAGGGTAACGAAGATCTTCTTGAGATCATTAACAAAGTAATCGCTGAAAATATGGAAAACGGAAACTTTGATAAGTGGATCGAAGAATATAGCGCTATTGCAGCTTCTAATGCAGCAGGCTGATAAAAGAGGAATCACATAATGAAAAAACTCGTGTATTACAACACAACAGGGAGCCTTACATATGAAAAAGACCTGCTTAAGAGCTGGGGAGTAACTGATATCGAACTTGTTGAAGTAAAAGAGACTGATACATCAAAGATATCAGAGCACCTGAAGGATGCAGACGGAGTTGTTGTTATTTACGACCGCATTGATGAAAGCGTATTACAAAAGTGTTCAAAGATTAAGTGTGTTTCAGTTCAGTCTATCGGTTATGACAATCTTGATATTAAGGCTGCAACAAAGTATGGAGTATGTATGACCAATGCACCCGGCTATTGCGAAGAAGAAGTCGCTGAGCACACGGTCGGACTTATGCTGGATCTGGTCCGTAAGTTAAGCTTTTACGACAGGAATGTAAGAGCCGGTCAGTGGAATCCTCTTAAAGGTTTTAAGACCTACAGACTTTCCGGCAAGAATTTTGGAATGGTCTTCTTCGGACATATACCAAAGCTAGTAGCTCCTGTTGTTAAAGCTCTTGGAATGAACGTCCTTGTATATGCTCCTACTAAAAGTGCTCTGGATTTACACGAGTTTGGCTGTGAGAAAGTTGATACTTTAGAAGAGTTATGCGAAAGATCTGATGTATTATCGCTCCATTGTCCTTTGATTGATGGTGTTACATACCATCTTATTGGGGAAAAAGAGTTAAAGCTCATGAAGAAAACATCTTTTCTCATAAATACAGCAAGAGGCGAAGTAGTTGATGAAAAGGCTCTTGTAAAAGCTTTAAAAGAAAAGTGGATCATGGGCGCCGGAGTCGATGTTATTGAAGATGAAGAAAACGGAAAGAGCGAACTGTTTGAACTTACAGATTGTACGGTCATAACGCCGCATGCAGGTTTTCTTTCTGAAGATTCTTTTTTCAAGGCAAGGGAAATAGCTCTTAGACAGCAGGTACAATGCCTTGTAGAGGGAAGAAAACCTGACAATCTGATCAATAAGGATCTGATATTCAATTAAGATCTGATATTCAATTAAGAAATTTTCTCAAAATAATTTGATTTTTAAAAAAGAAAGGGGATAAGTATTATGAAAAAATTAAGAAGATTTGGAACCGGTCTTGTTGCTATAGCTCTTATGATGGCTTCTCTGTCTGGATGTGGAAGCGAAAAGTCCAGTGCAAAGGGAAGCGGTGATTCACTTACTATTGAAGATGGAAAACTCATGGTTGGTCTTGAGATCGGATATCCTCCAATGGAATATTTCGATGAAGACGGTGCAACAGCTATTGGATTTGATGTCGAACTTGCAAAGGCTCTTTCTGAAGAGATGGGTCTTGAAGTTGAACTTGTAGATACTGCATGGGATGGCATTTTTGCAGGACTTGACGCTGATAAATATGATGTTGTTATTTCAACAGTAAGTTTTACTGAAGACAGAGATGCTAATTATACTCTTTCAAAACCTTATGTTGCAAATGCACCTGTTCTTGTTGTTCCTCAAGATTCTGACATTGCATCTATTGAAGATCTTGCAGGAAAAACTGTTGCAGTTCAGATGGAGACAACCGCAGATTATATTATTCAGGATTATGTAGCTGATGGTCTTGCTACAGACTTAAGACAGTATGAAAAGGTAATTAACGCTTTTGATGAACTTAAGGCTGGAAGAGCTGATGCTGTATGTACTGACTCTGTTGTAGCAGCTTATTATCTTGGCGATGAAGCATCAAATTATAAGACAGTATGGCAGTCACCTGAGGCTGAACCTATTGTTATGTGCCTTAAGAAAGATAACACAGCACTTTGCGCAGAGCTTGAAAAAGCGCTGGATGCTCTTAAAGAAAGCGGAAAGCTTGATGAAATTGCACTTAAGTATTTTGGAACAACAGATGTAATCCCAAGCAACTAAAAATAGATAGGGGTCGATCATATGAATGGTATAAGTCGAATCATTACCTGGCTTCCGCAACTTCTTCTGGGAGCTAAGACAACAATAGTCATAACTGTTTTATCCGTGGCAATAGGCCTTATATTAAGCGTTTTCCTTGCACTTGGAAAAATGAGCAGACATATGTTTATCAATAAGATATGCAGTGCGTATATTTTCTTTTTCAGAGGAACTCCGCTTCTTATGCAGATATACTTTTTGTATTTTGGTCTGCCGCAGTTCAATCCGGCACTGACCATAAGAAGAGCCTTTGTTGCAGCCATGATCGCTTACACTTTAAATACTGCAGCATACCTGGCTGAGAATATCCGTGCGGGAATCCAGTCTATTGATAAAGGACAGTTTGAGGCAGCAAGGACCATAGGAATGACAGGAGCCCAGACAATGCTTCTGGTCATCATACCTCAGACTGTAAGAAGACTTATACCCCCGGTTGGAAATGAATTCATCATGGTCTTGAAGGATGTATCTTTGGTAGCGATCATTGGACTTGCTGATCTTACAAAGGTTACAAGAGCAATATCATCATCATCTGCTACGGCACTTGTTTACATTCCGGCTATGATCATCTATCTGGTCATCACAGCTCTTTTCCAGTTTGTATTTAATAAGCTGGAAAAGAGGTATTCGGTATATGACTGAAAGTGGAGGTAAACATATGTCAATTATTCGTACAGAAGACCTGTGCAAGAACTTTGGTGATCTGCAGGTATTAAAGAATGTAAATCTAAGCGTTGATCCCGGAGAAGTTGTTGTTATAATCGGACCTTCAGGCGCAGGTAAATCAACACTTCTTAGATCTATCAACACACTTGAAACGATCACAAGTGGACAGATATTTATAGACGATAAGCTTTTTTGCAGGGTAAAGCAGGGAATCATACAGGAAGAGATGCGTAAGGCTGAGAAAAAAGCTGCACTTCTTGAGATGGGAATGGTATTTCAGAAGTTTAATCTTTTTCCAAATATGACTGTCAGAGAGAACATAACGGCAGGGCCTGTACATGTTAAGAAGGTTCCAAAGGATGAAGCTGATGATATTGCAAGAGAACTTTTAAAGAGAGTAGGTCTTTTGGAAAAAGAAAATGTATATCCTGCAAGGCTTTCGGGTGGCCAGCAACAAAGAGTTGCTATTGCAAGAGCACTAGCCATGGAGCCCAAGATCATGCTCTTTGATGAACCTACATCAGCTCTTGATCCTGAGCTTGTTGGTGAAGTTCTTGCAGTTATGAAAGATCTTGCTTCTCAGGGAATGACAATGCTGTGTGTTACTCACGAGATGGGCTTTGCAAGAGAAGTTGCAGATAAGATCGTTTTCATGGCAGATGGACAGATACTTGAAGAAGGGACTGCTGATGAAATCTTTGAACATCCTAAGACTAAGGAAGCAAAGCAGTTTTTGGGAAGTATATTATAAGTTTAAATTATAAACAATTAGAATTAGAGGTTATGACACAATGGAAGACATGTCGGTTAAAAATCTGGTACTAAGTGGAAGGCAGATAGTAACTGGAAGTGGAGCTATCGGGTATTTAAAAAAGCTTTCTTATAAAAGGGTGATCATAGTAACAGGGGGAAGTTCTATGATCAAAAACGGCATTATTGATAAAGCCAAAGAAATGCTTATAATGTCCGGAAGCGGAGTCAGAGTAATATCAGGTATTAAGAAGAATCCTTCTTTTGAAGAGGTTGATGAAGGTCTTAAGGTATTTAATGAGTATAGGCCTGATTGCGTTCTTGCTATAGGCGGCGGAAGTGCTATGGATGCTGCTAAAGCCATGCTTTTATTCTATGAGTTTCCTGAATTAAACAAGGAAAATGTAATTGAATATAAGGAAAAGGGTCTTATTCCGGTTCATAGAAAAACAGATCTTATATGCATTCCGTCTACTTCGGGAACAGCTTCAGAAGTTACTAAGACATCTGTAATAACAGATACGGAGAAAAGGCTTAAAGTACCGATAATAACTGACTGTTTAAGACCTGATATTGCAATTCTTGATTCTGACATAACAATGACCATGCCGGCTAATATAGCTGCAGAAACAGGAATGGATGCTCTTACTCATGCAATAGAGTCTTATACAAATCATAATCTTGATGACTTTGACGAAGCTCTTGCAAAAGCAGCTGTTGCTGGAATAATCAGATATCTTCCTGATTCTTGCAAGAATAAAGATGCGCTTGCAAGGCAGAAGGTTCATAACTACTCCTGTATGGCAGGTATTTCTTTTGCAAATGTAGGTCTTGGTATGGTCCACGGCATTGCACATTCATTTGGAGCTGCTTTCAACATGGGACACGGCCTTACAAATGCGATAATCCTGCCGTATGTTTTAAAGTACAACAGCAGGGACGAGCGAGTAGCTGCAAAGCTTAAAGAACTGTCTTATGCCTGCCACTGCGAAGACATAATAGAAAGGATCGAAGATCTGAAAGAGAAGCTTGGTATTCCGGAAAGCTTTGCTGAAGCAGGACTTGCGGAGGATGATTTTATCGATAATCATGATCTTGTTTTGGAACATGCAATGCTTGGAGCGACTAAGGTTAATCCTGTTCCTGTATCAAAAGAGCATATGGACAGGATGCTAAGCGTTGTCTTTTATGGGGATGAAATTGATTTTTAAAACTATAAAAATATTTGGAGAGGTAAACCATGAGCTACTTTTTACTTGATGAATTTGAAAATATTGAACCTTACAATCCAGGAGAACAGCCTGATGATAGGGAATACTTAAAACTTAATGCAAACGAAAGTTCTTTTCCCCCATCACCTAAGGTGCTGGAAGCAATCGACAAAGCGCATATCAACGGTATGAATCACTATTCTGATCCATATTGCTGGAAGCTTAGAAAGGCAATCGGAGACCATTTTGGAGTAAGCGCAGAGGAAGTTTTCGTTGGTAACGGTGCTGATGAAGTACTGAGCTTTTGCCTTATGAGCTTTTTCAGACCTGGTATGAAGATCTGTTTTCCTGATATTACCTATGATTTTTACAGAATTTATGCCAAGGCTTACAGGCTGGATTATGAGCAGATACCGCTTCGCGACGACTTCACGCTTGATATTGAGCCATATATAGAGTCTGACAGGGATGTTATTATTGCGAATCCCAATAACCCAACTGGTCTTGCAATCCCTGTATCTGATATAGAGAGACTTGTTGCGTCCAATAAAAACAGAATGGTCATCATTGATGAAGCATATGTTGATTTTGGTAACGAGTCGGTTCTTCCTCTTGTAAAAAAATACAGTAATCTTGTGGTAGTATATACCTTCTCAAAATCAAGAAATATGCCTGGAGCAAGAATCGGTTTTGCCATTTCTACTAAAGCGATCATCGAAGATATGAATAAGATCAAGTTCGCCTTTAATCCGTTTAATTTAAGTTCCCTCACTATTGAGGGCGGATGCGCTGCTGTTAACGATCAGGTTTACTTCGAATACTGCGTAAACAGCGTTATTAATGAAAGAGAGGCTCTTGAAAGAAAGCTTTCCGAGATCGGCTATGAGGTTATCCCTACAACAACAAACTTTGTATTTTTCAAGGCTTTCAGAACTCCTGCAGGAGAACTCACTGCAAAGCTTAAGAAAAAGGGCATACTTGTTAGACATTATGATGAAGACAGGATCAGAGATTATATCCGTGTGACTGTTGGAACTCATGATGAGATGGTTAGGGTCGTGGATGCTCTTGTAGAGATTGAGGGGAGCTTCAGAACAGTTAAGCAGAAAACTGCATAATTATTTAATTTTATTTAAAAACAAGCCTCCGTTTTTGCGATGTTAGAAGCAGAAATGGAGGCTTTTTTGCGGCTTTAACACAGGCATATGTTTTGCTAAAATAGATAATAATGAATAGTTTAGGGAGAATGCAGATGCCTTACGAAACCGAAAGTACCTATAGCAGGATCTGAAAGGAAAGGTAAATAAGAAATGATCAAAGTAATTACAAAGGCAAATCAAGAGTATCTGGATAACATGAAGAGCTATACGAAGAAGAATTCGTATATAGCAATTGGATACTATGTATTTACATTAGTAATGTTGTATTTTCTGGGCCTGATGAACTTTAGCATGGGGCTGTATCGAGGAGATTACTTTGCATTTGTATGTATTATCATTGTGATTCTTCTGTGCAGAAAGAACTTGACTAAGGCAGGACTTAGTAAACAGGGGCTGGTTCCTGGAATTGTAACAGGTCTTATTATGGGCGTCATCTTTATATGTAGTTATACAATTATTCCTGGAATTATGGCTAAGGCAACATTTCTTCCGCCAGTTTATATTGCAAACAACATATTCTATTATTTTATTATCATTGGTTTTGAGGAAGAACTGTCATTTAGAGGATTTATACAGCCGAGGCTTTATCCTATACTAAAGAAAGAATGGATAGTTCTTCTTGTAGGCGGTGTAATGTTTGTTTTGATGCATTATCCATTTCAGATGGCTGCAAGAGGAATGGGAATTATAGAATACTTCCCATATTTTATAGCCAGTGCACCTATTCAGCTTATGTGGCATTATATTTTTTCCTGGCTTTATAGAAGATTCGGCAATATTTTTGGAGGAACTATCCTGCACGGCTTTATCGATATGAGTATGGGGATTTTTCAGTAAGTGAGGATTGGGAGTAAAAGGACATTCATGATAATCGGTAAATTTAACAGACATAGTAAAAGACGTAATGCTTTTATGCTACATGGACCACTTGCACACCAGGGATACGACTGGTGGTGGCATTCATTTACAGCTCAGGACGCAGAAACAGGCGAGGATAAGCCATTTTTTGTTGAATTCTTTATATGTAATCCGGCGCTTGCTGAAAAAGATCCTGTATTTGGACAGCTTCCTGATAATAAAAAATATGGCAAAAAGCCATCTTATCTTATGGTCAAGGCCGGTACCTGGGGCGAAGATGCCTGTCAGCTGCACAGGTTCTTTTCACTAAAGAATGTTAAGCTTCATAAGACTGCTCCTTACAGGGTTCTTGCTGATGACTGCCTGGCTTGTGATGTTGAACTTAAGGGAAGTATCAGTGTATCTAAAGAAGAAGCCAAGGCACACCCTGAATGGATGTGCGACGCAGGCGAGATATCTTTTGACCTTACAATTGATAAACAGATAGCTTTTAATGTTGGCTACGGCGCAAGTAAGCCGCTTCGTGATATGGAAGCTTTTGCCATGTACTGGCATGCTGAGGGTATGAAGAGCACTTACAGCGGAACGGTGACCTTTAATGGCAGAAAGTATAAGGTCACTCCAAAAAAGAGCTATGGATATGCTGATAAAAACTGGGGTAGAGACTTTACAAGTCCATGGGTGTGGCTGTCTTCAAACTGTCTTGTAAGTAAAAAGACCGGGAAGAAGCTAAAGAACAGCGTTTTTGATATTGGTGGTGGAAGACCCAAGATCTACTTTGTACCTCTGGACAGAAGGCTTCTAGGAGTCTTTTATTACGAGGGTAAAGAATATGATTTTAACTTCTCTAAGCTTCATCTAAATGTCAAAACAGAGTTTAGTTTTGATGAGACAGATACTGAAGTTATCTGGCATGTAAGGCAGGAGAATATCAAGGCTACCATGGAAACAGAGGTTCATTGCCTAAAAAAAGATATGCTCTTTATTAACTACGAATCGCCTGATGGGCAGAAGAGACATAATCACTTGTGGAATGGTGGCAATGGCTGGGGAACAGTAAAGATTTATGATAAAAAGAGGGGTAAGCTTGTACTGGTAGACGAGATTGAAGCTACACATATAGGCTGTGAGTATGGAGAATATGGGGAATAATTTTGTAGATCACATGACATTTTTGCATGGAGGGCGCATATTTGAAGGCAGAATACATTAGTGAAGTAATGGATTCTTCTGGCTTTGTAGTTCTTGCAGATTATATCCCGGGCATAATTCAGGAGATACGTTATCACTCCACTTATAATTTTATAGGTGACAGGATTGATGGATATGAAGAGCCAGTGGCGCTATTGACCAAAGAAGCGGCCCGAGCCTTGAAAAGTGTCAGTAATGAGATGATGGTTCAGGGTTACAGACTTAAAGTATATGACGCCTACAGGCCAGCCCGTGCAGTTAAACATTTTGTTCTGTGGGGGATAGAAGATACTGATATCAGGATGAAGCCTTATTTTTATCCGGATCTTGAAAAACAGGAACTCTTTGCAAAAGGATATATAGCCAAGAATTCCAGTCACAGCAAGGGAAGTACTGTTGATCTGACTTTATTTGATATGAAGTCTGGTAAAGAAGTTGATATGGGAAGTCCCTTTGACCTTTTTAGTGAAGTATCTCATCCGGACTATAAGGGCATAACAGATGAGCAGTATGAAAACCGCATGACTTTGCAAAAGGTAATGGTCAGGAATGGTTTTAAGCCTATTGACTGCGAATGGTGGCACTTTACTTTGGAGAACGAACCTTATCCTGAAACATATTTTGATTTTCCTATTTCAATGGAGTATTTGAAATAAAGGGTGGCGTTTATGTCAGATGAATCCAAGAATAATCCCAAAAAAGATCTTAAGTCTATAAAAACAAAGAGTAATCCTAAGAAGGATGCTCTTGCCAATGCGCCAGAGCAGGTGCTGGCTATGGCAATAAGAGACGCCATGAGGAAGGATAAGGATAAAATATCCATGCAAAAATAAAATATCGGAAAGGTATTAACATGAATTACTCAAATTCCCCAAAACAAGTGGAACGTTTGAGTTACTGATTATTGTAGGTTATAACAGTTTTTTGAGGATTGAAATTATGATAGATAATATTATTAGTATAGTTAAGGCGGTAGGAGACATTATGCTGTCTGCGGTTCGTGCTAAGATCATGGAAAAATGAGGACATGCAAACTTTTGTACTGAAACTGATGAGA
>JAEEGH010006211.1_pt1 | contig 29366 bp, 24 predicted proteins | sample 9134181 | NCBI WGS metagenome assembly JAEEGH01 (sample SAMN16246544, study PRJNA631951) | gut metagenome | biome: gut microbiome; feature: rumen; material: DP-attached | host: Bos | place: Iran: Karaj | collected 2018-10 | reverse complement strand
GGTCCCCACCGGGGGTTCCCAAATTCGACGGTGCCAGAACTCCTTTCTTACTGGATTTTTTTAAAGAAAAAATTCAAGTCTCTTACTCCGCACTAGGGAATGGGCCTCGGCAGTAATGCCGGGGCCCACTTTGTGTTTGGTCAGAAAACGTCGCGAACGTACCAACGCGCGTTTTCTAAACGCAAAGCAGCCAGGGGGCTGTTCCCGGTCTTGCCGAGGTGTTGTCGAGGCAAGACTACCTTATGAATCTGAATGGGCCCCAGCATTGCTGCCCTGTCAGCCGCAGTGATCCCCATCCGGATCAGTACGTTTGAATTGAGGGACATCCTTAAGGCATGGTTGTTGGTGACCTTGAAGCCTTTGGACTGGCACAGCCTTCTTAAGAAGGTGTGATAGGCATCGGTCTTGATCCATTCTCCGTCTTCGTTACAGAAGATAAAATCCGACTTAATGTCCAGTTCATCCTGAAGTTCCTTGATCTCCTTCAAAAGTTCCGCGATCTTCCTGGTAAGCGGAAATTCTCTTCCGTCCTGGGATATTCCCTTTTCGTTTTTGGTAAACCGATATTATTATGGTATAATTAACCATGTTAATGTGATTGATGAATATAAAAATGTCACCAGCGGTGACACTTTTCCGGAGAGGATATTTATGTTTTCAGAGCTGCTCATTCTCATCGGGGAATGAGCAGCTTTATCGTATCCTTAAAGTCGTACAATAGTTACTCAAAACCACTTTTTGCTCCTTGATTGGAGTATCCGAAGCTTAAATGCTCTCTTTTTGATTTCCGATTTTTTGTAATATCTTTCCTTGCCTGTGCATTATAATGGTGAAAGATCTTTCAAGATGAATAGGAGGAGGCCATGAAAAAGGCTGATGTTGAGGCAATAGCGGATCGCTATCTGAATTCCGTATACCGTGTTGCCGTCAATTATTGTAAAAATGCCGATGATGCCTCAGATGCCGTTCAGAACGCATTCCTGAAACTGCTCAATACGGATATGGTTTTTAATGATGATGAACATGTTCATCGATGGCTGATCCGCGTTACGATCAATGAATGCAAAATGTTTTGGCGGTCATACTGGCGTCGAAATGTGGTAAGTCTTGACGCAATGCATGAAGCAAATGAAAACGATTCTATATTTTGCAGGGAGGACAGCGGAAGTTCTGATATTAAGAACGAGATCTGGAACGCCGTTAGCAGTCTTCCGCCCAAATACAGCATTGTTCTGCATCTGCATTATCACGAAGAGTACTCGGTCGAAGAGATAGCCGGAATACTTGGGCTGACTCCTTACAATGTTCTCGTGCGTCTTCATCGGGGACGCAAAAAATTAAAGACAGTCTTTGCGAAGAAAGGGATTGATTATGAACAATAAATTATTTTCAAAAGATGAAGAAAAGAGGATCGCGGAAATCTATTCTTCCGCCTGCAGCGACATCACCGCTCCGCAAGAACTGTACGGAAAGGTGATTGATAATATGACAGAAAAAAAGAGAGATATCAGTGTTGGTTGGAAGATTGCGATTGCGGCTGCTGCATTCATGATCGTCATTTTCGGGAGCAATATACTTGTGTATGCTGCGTCGGGAACGGGCTGGATCGGAAGAATCATGGTCGCTATGGACACTTCGTCGGACCGGGCGATGACATTTGAGGAAATCCCCGATGCATTTGGAAGAACGTATTATTTCGGAACCATTCAGGATGAACTGACCGGCAAAGCTTTTTCCGTGGGCACATATGATCCGACAATCCTTATCGGAAAATCCTTCAGGATCGAAGGCGACCGGATAATCGTTATTGACGAAGAAGGAAACAGTCATGCTGTTTCATGGGACGAGGAAGGGTATTCCGCGGTGCTCGCGATCCCTACATATCTGCCTGAAGATCCCCGCAGCAATAAGTGAATTACGCAAATGAATATATTCGATGCGAAGAGGAGTGCAAAACATGAGAAAATGCTTATCGGCATCAGTATTAAAAACGATCGCACTTATCACGATGTTTATAGATCATTTTGGCATGACAGTGGTATATGAGTATGAGCAGATATACCTTCATCGTGGACCGGAAGGCTTTATATCACATATTATGCGGATCTTAGGAGCAATTGCGTTCATACTCTATGCTTTTCTTCTTTCGGAAGGATTTTCCCATACATCCGACAAGAAGAAATATGCATTGAGACTGGCGGTATTGGCTATAATTTCTGAGGTGCCGTATGATCTGGCCAATGAATACCGGATTGTAAATATCTGGTCACAGAATATTTTCTTCACGCTTCTTATCGGATATCTGACCATCTGGGCGATCGATGAGCTGCGCTGCAGAGCTTTAGCGGCTGAACCGAAGGAGGATCCGGAAAACGTCGGCGCACACATAAGGAAATGCGCTTTACTGACAGTGCTCGTCATCCTGCTTGGGATGATACTTACGGAAGTGTTAAGAACCGATTATGGTCTGATGGGTGTAGCGATCATAGTGACCTTCTATCTCCTGCGAGGGAGAAGGATCATGCCGTTTGTGTCACTGGCAGTTATATACATCGGGCATCTGCTGAATGATATTTGCCATATGTTCGCACATGAGCTGGAGTATGTGCGTAGGGTGACGCAGATGGGTATAGATAGGAGTTTCTCGGTGAAGCAGGTTTTATCCGGGATTCCGGGCAGTTTAAAATATGACGCCGCTTGGAGACTGGTAAATACTATGCCCGGAGCTGTTGCTGCACTTCTGCTGATCTGCTTCTATAACGGAGCGAAGGGGAGACAACTGCCGAAAGCTTTTTATTACTTGTTCTATCCGGTGCATTTACTTTTGCTGTATTTTGTTGTAAAAATGCTGATTTGGAGATGAGCCCAATAGGATTGACTTTTTCTGTCTAACCGGTTAGACTATACTTGTCTAAAGGATTAGACAGAGGAGGCCTCATGGAAAGAATATTCATAAATCTTATAGATATGTCTTTAAAAGCGGGCTGGCTGATATTGGCGGTCATCGCGTTCAGGCTTATATTCAGGAGAGCTCCCAGAAGGATATTTGTGATCCTTTGGGGGCTTGTTGCGTTGCGGCTCATTATGCCGGTATCGATAGAGAGCAGGCTTAGTCTGGTACCGGAGATTAAAATGTTCAGTATCGGGGATTCGGAGAAGTCTTTATATCAAGCGGACGGCGATATGCATTCCGGCCATATTGTTGACGAGTATTTTATTATAAAAACTCCGAATTCGGAAATAAAAGTAGATGGCAGCAGGCTGGATGATTCTTTGATACCCAAAGAGGAGAATACCGAAATATACGGTTATACAATTATGAAGATCGGGGAGGCGCCGGGAACAGGAAACGCCTCTGCAATACTTGATCGGTTTGGATATCTTCTGAACGGTCTGATGGATCGTTTTTATCGGTGGGCAGGAGTTCTGTCATACGTGTGGATCGCCGGAGCGACTTTGATGCTGATCCACCTGATTCTCAGCGCTTTCCGGCTTAGGCAAAGAGTGGTGACAGCGATCCGTTATAGAGATAACATCTTCTGCAGCGAGTTTGTCACGAGTCCGTTTTTGTTTGGGGTATTCAGCCCCAGGATTTATCTCCCGGCGGATTATCAGTCTGTGGTCTCCGATAGTGGAGAAAATGGTGATCTGAAGTATGTTCTGGCGCATGAAAGGGCTCATATTCTGCGCGGAGACCAAATATGGAAATTGCTGGGATTTCTGATCTTGTCAGTATACTGGTTCAATCCGCTTATCTGGATCGCATATATTCTTTTGGGACGTGATATTGAAACCGCATGTGATGAAAAAGTGGTCGCTAAGCTGGAGAGCGATGAGCGTGCGATGTATTCGACAGCACTGCTCAACGCAAGCATTGGAGCGGACAAAAGGCGCATTTCCGCGTGCCCTATAGCTTTTGGTGAGACGCATGTGAAGGGCAGGATCAAGAATGTGATGAACTACAAGAAGCCTGCATTCTGGATTATTATCGCTGCGGTTGTCGTGTGTATTGTGATGGGGGTATGCTTTTTGACGAACAGACCTGCAGATGATAATACAAGTGTTCAAATAACACCGTTTCCCGATAAAGACAAAGCTTCTGATCCGCCTAGGAAGTTTCAAACTTCTGAGTTAAACATAGATTACATAGACCCTTATGCAGTCAGTTTTTGGGGTTCAATCCCGGAAACGGATGAGTACGGACATAAGTTGAAAGCAGGCGGAGAACTGACATTTTCCGACGCAATGTATGAGGAAGTAAATAAGAACTGGAGCAAATGGAACGGCATGGATGCTATGTCCAAAGCACTTTCGAGTTCAAGTCCCGGATACTGTTACAGGTATTTTGATAATTGGGACGAACTGAGTAACTATCTGGGCTTAGAACTGTGGAACCCGCTCGAATTGCACAGTTGGCTCGAGCCGCGCAGGAATCCGTTTGAGGATATACCTAAAAATGCGATGTATACACGATATGAGCTGACGTGGATGGGCAATGAGGGCAAAGATATTGTCCAAGCTTTGGCAGATGCCGCATATACCTGCGAGAGCGTTCGTGTATCGCTTCAAATCACTGCTGAGGCACGCCGTGACGTGCCGGATGGGACAGTAGATTTCTATACAAGAGAAGATGCTACAAACAGTTATAATTACAGATGGCTTACAGACAGCGTACAGTTTTATCGTGACGGTCTGAAATACCGACTCAGGGTTTGGGATGCAGAAGATCAGGCAAATGTTGACAGGATTTTCTTCCGACTGTGTAGCAGTCTCGGAGTTGATATTTCGGAGGATACTCCCACGGTAACGCCGATAGACCCGGTCATAAGTGAACTGATCCCGGGTACCGACAGCGATAACAACGTGGATTACTACCTGAATCCTGCACAGGAGCAAATTCCCGGAACCGATACAGACGGCAGCGTGGACTTCTTTACAGGCCCTACAGGGGCCGACTCGATAGATATTCAGTGGAAAGATCATCAATAAAAAATAGGAGACCGTATGAACGTACCCGCAATATACGAAAGCGAATACCGCTTTTGCCTTATTTTATGGAAAAATGAGCCGGCTACCAGTGCGCAACTGGCGGCGCTCTGTAAGGAAGAACTTGGCTGGAGCAGAACGACCACCTATACCGTGATCAAGCGTCTCGGTGACAGGGGCGTTGTAAAGAACGAGAATTCCGTCATAACCTCAATCGTCAGTAAGGAAGAAGCCCAGATCGCGCAGATGGATGAAATGCTGGACAAAACCTTTGAAGGGTCGATTCCTGCATTTGTAGCAGCTTTTGCGAGAAGAGAGAAACTCTCGGAAAAGGAGATTGAGGAGATTCGACGGATCATCGAAAAAAGGTAGGAAATAGTGAACGGATGAAACAAAGAAAGTGCAAGTTTTGAAAGCCTGTGATATAATTACAATGGAGAGGAGGTTAACGTATGTCGGAACGAGATCATGTTATTGAAGAATTACGTGCGATCTGCAACGAATTTTCTGATATTCTTGGCATTGTTATTCTCTTTGGATCCTATTCCAGGAATGAGGCAACCGAGCAATCAGATATAGATCTATATATTGAGCCTAAGTCGCAGAGTATGACAACAGCTGTATTTGGGGCAAATAAGCGTTACAAAGAGTTTAAGTATGCCCTGTATGACAGATTCCCGAATCAATTTGATCTGTTGGCATACGGTGGCAAGAAAGATATCTCTTCAATGAAGCGCAGTCCATTGTGGAGACAGATAGAAAAAGATGGGGTTTTAGTCTATGACCAAAGAGCAGAAGCTGTATAAAGCCTTGATTTTGGCAGATTTACGACTTGTTGTAGAAAACTATGCCGATGACAACAAAGCGATACGACTTCAGGCTGCATATCATATGCAACAAGCCGTTGAAAAGACGATCAAACTGAAAGCCGAACTGGAAGGTTTGACTTTATGGGGGCACGACATTGATGTTCTGTTAAAGCGTTGTGATGACAGCGGAATCAGTATTGATATTCCCAAGTATATCCGGGATAAGGCGGATATTATTACGCACTGGGAGGCTGAGTGCCGCTATTATCCTATAACTGTTGTACGTAAAGACAGCATTAAGAAAACCTATGATGTCCTGGTTGAGTGGCTTGGGCAGGGAAAGACAAAATAAAGGGGTTCCCTCTGGGGGTTCCTAAGACTCGACGGTGTCAGAACTCCTTTCTTACTGGTTTTTTTTAAGGAAAAAATTCAAGTCTCTTACTCCGCAGTGGGTTAGGGCTCGGAATGCTTGAGAAATCAAGCTTTCCGGGCTCTCTTTGTTGTAAGAAAAATGATGTTCGAAGGGTTCCCGGGGGTTCCCTCTTCCTGCTCTTTTTCATACTGCTCGTCGAGCATTTTGCCGACATAATCCAGATAGTTCTTCTGCTCATAGCTGTAGTACAGCAGGTTTGTCTGGACCGAATGGCCCAGCATTGCCGCCCTGTCAGCTGCGGTGATCCCCATCGGGAGCAGTACGTTTGAGTTAAGGGACATCCTTAAGGCATGGTTGTTGGTGACCTTGAACCCCTTGGACTGGCACAGCCTTCTTAAGAAGGTGTGGTAGGCATCGGTCTTGATCCATTCTCCGTCTTCATTGTGTTATCATTAGCGATGGAGTATACTATTATCAGCTAGAAGACAGCTATTAGGTTAACATAGAGATGATGTATATATCACAAAGATAATAAGACTGTGAAAGGGGATCTGTATGCATAGGAAAAGCGGAATCAAAAGAATTGTATGCAGTGTTCTGATCCTTGTAATGTCCGGTCTCGTGCTTATGGGCTGCGATATGACAAGGGGGTTAAGGGAGAAATATACGAAAGAAGAAGCCGGGGAAGAACTTAAGACTGGAGCGGAAAGAATGGACGAATGGATACGCGCAAACTGTCCTGACGGAAAGGTTTTAAGCATGGAAAACAGCTTTTGCCAGCTTACCGGCGGTCCCATATTTCTGTCAGGTTTTGTGAAAGGCGAATTCTCAGACGGCAAAGAAACCTATGCTTACCTGCTGAATGTGAATAATGGGGAACTGTATCTTGACCCGGGGAAGGACTTAAGACAGGAGTTTTATGATGAATGCCGCTTACTTGTGCAAGAAAGTCTCGGAATAGATGAATTGATTACGGATAAGGATGAATACAGCAATATGACATTTGTGCTTTCAATGGGAGCAGAAGAGTGGATCATCGATAACAAGGCTGACAAACAGGAAGCCGAAACCAACGATAGTCTGAAACATGGTGCAATGGGATCGTGGTTTTCTAAAGAGGAGACTATCATGCGTCTGCCTGCCTCTCTTGTGCTTTCCGATGGAGACGTGAAAGAGTTTGTCAGGGACAGAGATCGAAAAGACCTGATAGTGGTCGGGATGAATGTTTATGTACCCGAAGGAACGGATATTTCGGGCTATACAGTTGAAAAAATAGAAAACATCGAAAAGGAATACGGTATATATTTTGAAAGGCTTATCTTAAAAACAGACAAGGAGATCATGGATTTCAATCAAAACGGAGAAGAAAGAAATGTTTATATAGAGAGCAGGTGAATATGGCTCTTCATATTTCTGTTGCAAGAATGTTGCGATGTTGCAGCGCCTTGTTAGTTGCAAGAGCTTTTATTAATTGATGGTATTCGTTGGCCGAATCCAAAATGAGAAAGCCTTTTTTATGTACCAACGCAATATAATCGATGAAAAGCAGAAAACTTTGAAAAAAATCGATTTGAGACTGATAACGTATAATTAGTTTCGCAAATTCAATTTAATAAAATAGACATGGGACGGGCGCTGCACTGAGAAAAAGTATTACTTCGTGAAAACGACGTCGAGATGGGGGCAGGGCTGAGCTTCCGAGGGATGACATTAGGGCGTAATATTCAAATCGAACTTGAAATTTACGCCCTAAATATATATAATATAGGTACCTTGGAAGGAGAGCATTTTTATGATCAACCGAAAAATTGAGGATACCATTAGAAAAAGTGTATCGCAGGTTCCTGTTGTTACAATACTTGGACCGCGGCAGGCAGGGAAGACGACTTTGGTGAAAAAACTCTTTCCGGATTATACCTACGTGAATCTTGAGGATAAAGCAGCAAGGGAGCTGGCAGAGAATGATTATATTGGTTTTTTTAAAAAATACAGAGAACCTATGATTATTGATGAGGTTCAGCGTGTACCGGAGCTTCTCTCGGCTATTCAGGTCAGAGTAGATGAGGATAGGAGAAAAGTTGGAAGATTCATTCTGACCGGCAGTCATCAGCCAAGACTGCGTGAGGCAGTGGCTCAATCACTGGCAGGAAGAACAACAATCCATACATTATTTCCGCTTAGTCTTGAAGAGATAGCGGAATACGGGAAATTGGAAGAACTAGATGATAATATAATTCGAGGATTTATGCCCGAGTTATATTTAGACAATGCAAGAGATCCATATGTGTACTATAGGGATTATCTGGATACATATATTGAAAAAGATCTGCGGCAAATGATTGCGGTAAAGGACTTAAACGCATTTTTAAGGTTTTTAACATTACTTGCCGGAAGAGTAGGACAGGTCGTAAATCTCTCCGGTATGTCAGGAGAGGTAGGAGTATCATCCACTACGCTGGGCGAATGGCTTTCTGTATTGGAAGATTCATTTGTTGTTTTCAGATTACAGCCCTATTTTTCAAATATCAGCAAGAGGATTGTGAAATCACCTAAGGTGTATTTTGTCGAGCCGGGGCTGGCGGCATATCTTCTTGGCATCGAGAGCGCACGGCAGGCATCGCGAGACCCCTTAAGAGGGAACCTGTTTGAAAATATCGTCGTCCTTGAGGCAACAAAAACGCGGCTGAATGATAACAAAGAGCCAAATCTGTTCTATGTAAGGACGGAAAAGGGTGTTGAAGTAGATATGATTTTGAAAAAGGAAGGAATCCTGTTCCCCTTTGAAATAAAGTCGTCTATGACCCCTAACAAAGATTTTGCCAAGAATCTGAAATTGTTTTGCAGTAGTGAAGCTGATTCCGCCGAGATGACAGTTGTGTACTGCGGCGATTACTACGAGTCTTTCCAAAATTGCAGATATATCAATTATACTGGTGTAGCGGAAGTCATTAGAAAACAGTAGAGGTGTCATCTTTGGCAAAGGTATATAATAAATGTGAACGATGCACTTCAGGTTCAATAAATATTTGTTACAAAAAAGGGGAAGGTCAGATGGAGTTATGGGATTTATATGACAGCAATAGGCAGCCGTTAAATCGCACGCATGTAAGGGGAGAAGCATTTGCGGAAGGCGAGTATTACGTGTGCGCGGAAGTATGGATGAGGAATTCTAGGGGAGAATTTCTCATTACAAAAAGACACCCTGACAAGAAGTCGGGGAATCTGTGGGAATTTACGGGCGGAGGGACGCTGGCAGGGGAAAGTACAGAGCAGTCCGCGGTCCGTGAAATGCAGGAAGAAATCGGAATCCGGGCTAATGATTCCGAACTGCATCTTTTTGCCACATATCAGCATAAAAACTATTTTCTGGATATGTTTCTGCTAAACAGGGACGTTGATATTTCGGAGATTGTCCTTCAACCGGGTGAAACCGTAGACGCAAAGTGGGCTTCGGAAGAGACGATCCTGCAAATGATCGAAAACGGTGAGTTTGTTTATTCGTCAGGGCAGAGATTTAAGACATACAGAGGCGACCTTATGGTATAATGCAAATTACAGTAGAGTAAATTCTTCCCGGAGGGCATATTATGGTCTGGCTTGCGATAATACCGAGCATTGTGTTGTTTATATTCATCTGGCGTAAAGATAAGATCGAAAAGGAGCCCGTGGGACTCCTCATCAAGCTGTTCATTTTCGGCGCCCTTACCACTGTCAGCGCGATCGTGATCGGCATGGGGGCCCAGTATCTGCTCCTGAATTTTCTTGATGAGAAGTCCATGGTCTTTATCATCATCGACAATTTCCTCCTGACGGCGCTCGTGGAGGAGGGAGGTAAATACTTTGTCCTGAAAAAGGCGACATGGAAGCATCCGGCCTTCAATTACACCTTTGACGGCGCGGTCTATGCCGTATGCTCCTCGCTTGGCTTCGCGACCGTGGAGAATATCATGTATCTGATCGACGGGGATCTCGGAACCGCCGTCGGACGCGGACTGCTCTCGGTTCCGGGACATGTGGTGTTTGCCGTTTTCATGGGCTATTACTACGGTATGGCCAAGTATGCGTCTGTGGGAGGCGATGAGCGCGGATCCCGCTCGTATTTGAGGAAAGCTCTCTGGATACCCGTCCTGCTGCACGGCACTTATGATTTCTGCCTGAGTTCCGGATATGACGCATTCCTCGTGGTATTCATCGTCTTTGTTGTAATAATGTCGGTATTGGCGATCAGGAAAGTCAGGAACATGTCGAAGAATGACAATATGATAGCTTAAGGGGCAACATATGCCGCTGCGTTTGCAGCGGCATTTCTTGATTGTACGGGGAATAATTGGTATAATAAAATATTAAGTAAAAGACTCTGTTTGGAGGGATCACAGGTGAGCTCACGAGCGAAGAACATAATCCGAACCAGATTTCTGAACCTGATACCGGTCGTTGCCGGGATCATCGTTAATGTCGTTTTGTCTTATTTTATGTACAGCATGGGGATGCCGTTCATGCTGGATACGGCAGGGACGATCTGTGTTGCGACTTTGCTCGGACCGTTTTACGGGGTACTGACGGCGGTACTGACCTGCTTTGTCAGCACTATCTTCTTCCCTTACGCATTCTATTATTCTTTTATCTATGCCTTTATAGCCTTTTTTGCTGCAAAGATCATCCGAAAACATTCAGACAGCATAATAAAAGCCTCGGTCAGGCTCGTTATCATTTCAGCGCTCCTGTCCGGTGTTCTGTGTCCCCTGGTCAGCCGGGGGCTGATGATCGCGGGCTTCTCAACGATCATCAATGATGCGGTCATTGCCATCGGATTTGAGAGCGGAGCCGCATATCTTATTGCCTATATCATTATAAACATCCTGGTCAATCTCATGGACAAGGCCGTTATGTGCGGCTTGGTAATTCTTATATTCAGGCTGATACCCAATCGCATTATCGACAGGATACGCAGCAGCAGATGGCTGCAGAACCCGCTGCCGAGGGAGGAGCGGGTATCGGCACGGAGAACTTCTTCGGGAGTCAGGTATTCGGTGCGTGTACGTACCGCCGAAATGGTCGTCATGACTGCGCTTGTCATCGTGATATCGGTGTGCTGGGTCAGCATAAAGCAGTATTACTCAAACGAACGGGCTGAGAGGATCAGTCAGGCGCAGGGCGCGGTAGAGATGACTGTCGGGCTGCTGGATGCGGAAACCGTCTCTTCGATCAAGCAGTATGGGGAGGACGCACCGGAGTATGAAAGTGCGGCCGCTATGCTGCAAAAGATCAGGGAATCTTACAGGAATGTCGCATATCTGTATGTTGTCAGCATGACAGGCGGTGTCGGACGCTGCGTGCTCGATACTCCCGGAATGGACGGAGTACATGCGCCGTATCGTACCGGAGAGGTACTTGAGCTGGAAAAGGAGCTGACCGATTACATGGCTGCAGTTAATGCGGGCGCGGAAGCGGAACCGCTCGAGACAAACGATTCATGGGGGCGGCTGATAGCGGTGACAGGTACTGTGCGCGACCGCTACGGAGAGACGGAAGCTTATGTCATAGCTGAGGTTTCGGTGGATGATCTGAGATCGTACATCAATGAGTTTATTCTTAAGACACTGCTCTTTGTGTCGGGTATCGTCATGCTCGTTGTATTCTTCGAGCTGTGGATAACGGAGATGTATTCGACATATCCGGTATCGAACCTGGTCTACTGTATAGACAGCTTTGCGGAGGCAGGCAGCGATCAGGCGGCGCTTGACGACAATGTCCGCCGCATCAGAAAGCTCGATATCCATACCGGTGACGAGATAGAGCGGCTGTACCAGGCAATCTGCAAAATGACGCTCAATCAGGCCGAGCAGATGCGCAATATCAGGCGTCTGTCGGAGTCGACTGCAGTGATGCAGGACGGTCTGATCATAACTATGGCGGACCTTGTTGAAAGCAGGGATTCCGATACGGGCGAGCATGTACAGAAAACCGCGGCATATGTAAAGATAATCGTTGAGGCCCTCAAGAAAAAGGGCTATTATGCCGAAAAGATCACGCCCAAGTTCATTTCCGACGTGGTACGTTCGGCGCCTCTGCACGATGTCGGAAAGATCAACATTCCCGACGGCGTGCTGAACCAGCCGAGAAAGCTTACCGACGAGGAGTTTGAGATCATGAAGACTCATACTACCGCCGGAAAGGCCATCATCGAAAAGGCGATCAGCACGATACAGGGCGGAAACTACCTCAAAGAGGCGCGCAACATGGCGGGCTACCATCATGAGAGATGGGACGGCAAGGGCTATCCCGAGGGCCTGCACGGCGAGGTGATCCCGCTCTCGGCGCGCATCATGGCAGTGGCGGACGTATTCGATGCGCTTACGTCTCCGCGTGTGTACAAGCCGGCATTCCCGATCGAAAAAGCGCTGGAGCTCATCAATGAGGGCGCCGGCACGCAGTTTGATCCGAAATGTGTTGAAGCTTTTATGGATTCGCTTCCCGAGGTCAGGGTTATCCTGAACAAATACAGCGGAAAAGCGGTTTGACGGAGGTTGTTCGACTGATGAAGCACAAAAGGATGATATCGGCGGTTTTGCTGATAATAATATGTGCCCTGACCGTGGGGCTGTTCCCGGTTACCGGCCGGGCTGCCTCGTTTTTCGGCGGGGACGATGTTGTTCGCGTCAGTGCCGGCACGATCGCTGCGGGCGGCGGTTATGCTGCCTCGGGTCAGGTGCGCGGCGTCGGATACACATCGACCCTGTATGACGCGACGAACGGGCTGCCCACATCCGACGCGATGTTCCTGCTCGGAGATACGGCGGGATATGTCTGGATCGGCGGCTACAGCGGCGTTATCCGATACGACGGTTCGGTGTTCGAAAGACTGGATTCATCCGACGGTCTGACCAGCGCGCGCGCGTTTTTCGAGGACAGCCGCGGACGCATCTGGGTCGGGACCAACGACAACGGCGTGGTGGTCCTTGACGGAGCGGACAGGACTCATTATTCGTATAAGGACGGTCTCAGGGCTTCATCGATCCGCAGCTTTGCGGAGGACAGGCACGGCAATGTGATAATCGGGACCACCGCGGGACTCGTGTATGTCGACCGCAGCGGGACCATGCATCAGATATCGGATGACAGGCTCGATCAGGAGCGCGTACTCAGACTCGATACGGATATCGCGGGCCGCATATTCGGACAGACTTCGGGCGGCCTGATCTTTGCGATAGACGACTGCGGCGTGAGCGAGGTCTATTCGGGCGAAGAGCTCGGCATCGACAGGATAACCACTATCCTTGCGGACCCTTCGTTCCCGGGACATGTCTATATCGGCACCTCGGGAGATTACATCTATTACGGCAGTTTCGGCGATATAGCTTCAAAAATGAAGCGGATATCCGTTTCGCCCATATCTAACATACACTGGATGAACTACGACTGCGGAAGGGTGTGGGTTTCATCAACCTCCGAGGCCGGATATCTGGACGAGTACGATACTTTTCATCAGCTGCTGAATACGCCTGTGGACAGCGCGATCGAGATGGTCACGTCCGACTATCAGGGCAACCTCTGGATAGCGTCCTCCACACAGGGCGTGTTAAAGGTCGTGACAAACAATTTCGTCGATCTGACGGAAGCATCGGGCTTTACCGAGTCGGCGGTCAATGCGGTGGCGCTGAGCGGCAATACGGTCTACATCGGTACCGACAACGGATTAAGAGCCGTGGACAAGTACGGGAATCCCCTTACGGACAGGCTGACCGAATACATCGGAGAGAACCGCGTTCGCTGCATTCTCAAGGACGACATAGGACGCATCTGGGTATCGACCTATACCGGCGGTCTCGGACTCGTATGCCGCCTGCCAAACGGGACGATATATTCCTATACCACCGAAGACGGCATGCCGAGCAACGAGGTGCGCGCGGTCGTACAGGGGGCCGACGGCAGGATACTGGCCGGCACCAACGGCGGACTCGCGATCATAAAGGACGGCGCGGTGGTGAGGACTGTCGGCAGCAGCGACGTTATCAAAAATACGGTATTCCTTACGGTTGCCGAAGGGCCGGACGGCAGGATATATGTGGGTTCGGACGGCGACGGCATATATGTCATAGACGATAAGAGCGTATCCCGCATCAACAGGGATGAGGGGCTCTCGAGCGATGTCGTCATGAGGATCAAATGGGACGATGAGAGGCAGGTATTCTGGATCGTTACCTCAAACTCGATAGAGTATATGAAGGACGGGTCCATCATCAATGTGACCACGTTCCCTTACAACAACAACTACGATCTGTATCCCAACAGGAGCGGAGAGCTCTGGATACTTTCTTCTTACGGCCTCTTCCGTGTGAAGGCCGATGAAATGCTGGCCAACAGTGTCGAGGATTACAGGCTCTATACGATAGCGAACGGATTGCCTTATTCGATGACGAGCAATGCCTACAGCGCGCCCGATACCGACGGAAACCTCTATATCGCAGCGAGAAAGGGCGTTATCCGCGTCAATATCGACAACTATTTCGACGAGAGCAATATGATCAGGATAGCGCTTGATTCGGTATACTGCGACGATGAACGGATACTGCCCGATGAAAAGGGCATATATAAGATCCCCGCGTCAAAGGGCAGGGTCAGCATCATGCCCTCAGTCCTGGATTATACGAACATGAACCCTCTGGTGTACATTTATTTCGAGGGCGCCGGAGACGGCGGGATCACGGTTACGAAGGACCGGCTCGGAGCGATCGAGTATACGGATCTGCCCTACGGTAACTATATCCTGCACGTGCAGGTCCTCGGCGGAGACGGGAAAACGGTGCTTTCCGACAGCGCATTTAACCTGCTTAAAAAGCCCCGTGTCATGGAGCTGTTCATCGTGAGGTTTATCCTCGCGGCGCTGATCATTGCCGCTACGGGCTTTATCGTATGGCGCTTCATGAAGACGACCGTCATCCGCAGACAGTACGAAACGATCAGACAGGCAAAGGACGAGGCGGAGCGCGCGAATACCGCGAAGTCACGATTCCTTGCCAATATGTCGCATGAGATTCGAACACCCATCAATACGATCATGGGCATGAACGAGATGGTCCTGCGTGAGGACGCGACGGGCGTTCCGAAGGGCTATTTCATGTCGATGATGAACTATGCTTTTGATATCAGGAACGCGTCGGAATCGCTGCTCGGCCTGATCAACGACCTGCTCGACATGTCGAAGATCGAATCGGGCAAGATGCATCTGGTGGAGCAGGAATACGATATCCGCGAGATGCTGCGCTCGGCCGTTTCGATGATACGCGTGCGCAGTACGCAAAAAGAGCTGACCTTCGACGTGGTCGTTGATGAGATCCTGCCGCAGCGCCTCTACGGCGATGACGGAAAGATCAAGCAGATCGTCCTGAACCTGCTGACCAACGCGGTCAAATACACGAAGATAGGCGGCTTCTGCCTGAGCGTTTCGATGACGGAGCGCACAAATGACATGTGTACGCTGAAATTTTCCGTCAAGGACACCGGTATCGGTGTAAAGCCGGAGGACATAGACAAGCTCTTTACCGCATACGAGCGCCTCGATGAGGAGCAGAACAGCGGCATACAGGGCACGGGTCTCGGACTCGACATCTCGAGGAGATTCGCGAACCTGATGGGCGGAGAGCTGACCTGCGAGAGCGTTTACGGCGAGGGCACGGAGTTTATCCTGACCGTCGGACAGAGGATCGTGGACGCGACGCCGATCGGCATATTTACCGAGCATGACAGCGAAGCAGCGAAGGGACCGTACATTCCCCAGTTCGTGGCTCCCGATGCCGATATACTCGTAGTCGACGACAACCCGATGAACCTGAACATCATCAGGGGTCTCTTAAAGGCCACCAGGGTATTTGTAACCACTGCTTCGAGCGGCGAAGAGTGCCTTGAACTACTGGAGAATTCAAAGTTCCAGGTAGTTCTCCTCGACCATATGATGCCGGGTATGGACGGTATCGAAACGCTCGCGAAGATACGTGAGAAATATAAGGACCTGCCGGTATACGCCCTGACGGCCAATGCCTCGGCGGGTGAGGCGTTCTATAAGTCAAAGGGCTTCAACGGATACCTGTCCAAGCCGGTTGACAGCGTTAAGCTCGAGAAAACGATCATGCAGCATCTGCCCGAGGAACTCATGGAGAAGCCTACGGAGGCCGCGGAAAGTGAGGACCTTAAGGAACTGCCCGAGAACATGCTCTGGATAAGGCAGACCGAGGGCGTCGATGCAGAAGAGGGCATTAAGAATTCCGGCGGCATCACGAATTATATATTCGCGCTGAAGCTGTTCCTTGATACGATCGACGACAACGCCAGAGTCCTGAACGACGCGTACGAGAGCGGAAATTACAGGCTGTACACGATAAAGGTCCATTCACTCAAGAGCTCCGCGAGGATCATAGGCGCCATGCCTCTCTCGAGACTCTGCGAAGCGCTGGAGAATGCCGGCAGCAAGGGCGATACGGATTTCATCGCGGCGCATGCGGACGAGCTGATGCGCGATTACTTCGCGTTCAAGGATAAGCTCGCGGGCCTTGATGATGACGGATCAGAGGCATCTGACGAAGGCAAAGAGCCGATCCCCGAGAGCGAGCTTAAGGATGCGTATATGGCTCTCGGTGAGATGATACCGCAGATGGATTACGATGCGGTGGAGATGATCGTCGAACAGCTGAGCGGCTATAAGCTGCCGCCCGAAGACGAGAAGTTCCTTAAAGAGTTTAAGCATAAAATGAAGTCCATCGACTGGGACGGCATGGAAGAACTGATAGGACAGAAGGGAGAATCCCATGGTTAAGAACAGAATGAAGATACTCGGACCGAAGGAGAGTTTTATCATCAGGGTCCTGATGAAAAAGGTCACGGATGCGGGCTGTGAGTGCGAGTATCTGCCGCTGACCGTTGATGACATCAACGAGAGCCTCAAAGGTGAAGAGCCGCTCATCGCAATCTATATCGACGAGGAGGTCAAGCCGAATCCGGAGGTCATACATTTCCTCATAGACCGGATGGAGGAAAAGGACATGCAGGCGATCCTTATCGGCGAGTCCGACGATCTGAAGGAATACACGGCCAAATTCCCGATGGGACTCGTATACATGGGCTTTGAGAGACCCGTGGACAACGAGGGCTTTGTAAAGTCCGTCAAGGATTACTTCAAAAAGCTGGCTCTGGGCGAGTTTAAGAAGCGTATCCTCATCGTGGACGACGACCCGCAGTATCTGTCGATGGTGCGCGAATGGCTGAAGGAGGACTACAATGTCACGATGGCCAACTCCGGACTGCAGGCGATCCGATGGCTCGGCAGGAACAAGGTAGACCTGATCCTGCTGGACCACGAGATGCCGGTAACGAGCGGGCCGCAGGTTCTCGAGATGCTGAGGAGCGAGGAAGACACCAGGGGCATCCCCGTCATGTTCCTGACCGGAAAAGGCGACAAGGAAAGCGTTATGGCCGTTGTCGCGCTGCGTCCCGAGGGATATTTCCTGAAAAACATCAAAAAAGAGGAGCTGCTGCAAAAGCTTGCGGAGTTCTTTGTCCTGCATAAATAAACGGCTGTCCGATAGGAGATAACGTATGTTTGAGCTGATACGAACTTATCAATTGGATATCATGCTGGCACTGTGCGCCGTTTGCATGACCATTGCGGCGCTGCTGCTGTTTACGCGCTTTCTGTCGAAGCGGCGTAAGTGGGTAATGATCAATATGGAGGTTACTGCCACACTGCTGCTGGCATTCGACCGGCTGGCCTATGTCTATTCGGGCGATGTGAGCCGCACGGGATGGGTCATGGTAAGAGTATCAAACTGTATGGTATTTTTCCTGACTTCGGCGATCGTTTTCGGGTTTAACCTGTTTCTGATAGATCTGCTGACCGCGGACGACAAAAAGATCCGCGAGAGCGCCCCGGACAGGCTCAAGGTCGTTGCAGTGGTCTCAGCGTTCGGCATGCTTCTGGCGCTGGTCAGCGCATTTACCGACATATATTATTACTTTGACGAGTACAACAAATACCACCGCGGATGGGGCTTCCTGATCGCTTATGTCATCCCGGTAGTCTGCCCGCTCATCCAGTACACCGTTGTCAGGCAGTACCGCGACCGGCTCAGCAAATTCATCAAGATCGCGCTGACGCTGTATATTTTCGTCCCGATCGTGGTCGGCATCATACAGATATTCACATACGGACTGTCCATCGTTAACATGGCGATGGTGATCGTTTCGGTTTCGCTCTATATTTTCACATATCTCGATATCAACGATACGGTCGTCAGGGCGCACGCGATCGAGCTGCAGAATTTAGAGGAAGAGCAGCAGGGCATGCGGCGCCTGTTCGATCAGACGGCCAACGCTTTCGTTGAATCGGTTGAGCGCAGGGACTCGTTCCTGGAGGGCCATTCGCGCAGAGTCGCGGCGCTGGCAAAGCAGATCGCGAAGGAGGCCGGCAAGAGTGACGAGGAGTGCGAGCGCGTATATTACGCGGCGCTGCTCAACGACGTCGGCGCGGTCTCTCTTACCGACGAGATGATAGTGGAGGCCGGAGAGCCGGGTGAAAGAGGCGAAAGGATCCGCAGGGAAAAGCCTATCATCACGAGCGAGATACTCTCGGGTATCAGTGAATACCCGTATCTGAGCCAGGTTGCGCGCTCGAGCCACGAGCGCTACGACGGCAGCGGATATCCCGACGGACTCAAGAGCGAGGATATTCCCGAGATGGCGAGGATCGTCGCGGTAGCCGATTCCTATGACAGCATGAAGATGAAGATGCGCGAGAGGGATCCGCTCCCGGACCCGATCGTTCGCGAGGAGTTCGTAAAAGAAGCCGGCATCACGTTCGATCCGGTCTATTCCAATATCATGATCCGCATCATGGACGAAAAGGCGCAGCATTCGGAGGATACGGAGACCAGAAAGCTCGATGGCGAGCTGGTCTGCGGCGAATACAGGGACAACATAACCGCAGGCGTAGATATCTCCCGGAATACGGTCAGGATAAGCTTTACGAGTACGCCGGCGGGTACTGATAGCGGACTGTTCAGCGCGCCTTCGATAATCCTGTTCGATTCGTTTGACAGGCGCGTGCATGACAACGAGAAATCTATTGAGGCTTATCATTACCTCGAGTACGGCGAGTTCTGGTTCAACGGACATTGCGTATCAACCAATATCGACGATATGAAGAGCGATTTCCTGACATCCGCGGCGCTCGCCGATCCGAACAGATATCAGATAACCGCGGGCAGATACGAGGATCATCTGAGGTTAAAGCTCGAGAGCGCGGAGGGCACGTTCGAAGCGATCGCCGCGCTGCCCGACAGCACCAAATCGTCGTATATCGCGCTTACGGGCGAGCATTGCCGCATCGACGGCATCGAGATCGGAGTGGACGAGAACGAGCTGTCAGAGGACGATATCCCGAGGATCGCGAAGAAAAAGAACTACACCGACCGCATGGAATCCGATATTCCGAACATACAGATAGACCGTACGCGTTCGGCCGCGACGCAGGGTATAGAGATAAGCGACGGCCTGCGCATACGTTTCTTCGGACAGAGCCTGCCCTCGGCCAACTTCGTATGGCATTGTCCGTATGTGGTGCTGTTTTCGTCGGATGACGGGCAGGTAAACGGCAGCAATTACCGTGAGTACGCGACCGTTAAACTCAACGGTGAGATGGACGGCACAGAGGAGCTCGGCACGAATTCATTTACCATGAAGAAATCGGACGCTTTCCCGGGCTGGGACAAATGGAAGGAAAGCTGCAGGGAGGGCCTAGAATTCGAGGTGCGTTTCCGCAAAAAGGGCAGCCGCGTGGTGCTCGGGAGCGTGAACATGGGCATAACCGTCGAAAACACCCTGACGCTGGGCGATCCCGGGACTGTCGTGTACGCGGCGCTGACCGGAGACCAGGTTGCGCTGACGGATATCCGGATTATGTAAGCTTTTCGGGTATTGTTTCTCTTTTCGTGCTTGCAAGCACTTTCTGTTTTGCCTATAATGTAAATGGGGAAGTAAAGCGGATCTGTCTTATTTTGGGAAGATTACGTTTCGGAGGCATTTATGGATAAAATACTTACGATCAGCAGACAGTACGGAAGCGGGGGACGTGAGATCGGACAAAAGCTCGCTGCGGCATGGGGGATCCCCTTCTATGACAACGAGCTCATCACGCGTGCGGCCAAGGAGAGCGGCTTTGCCGAGATCGCCTTTGAGACCGCCGAGTCACGCGCCAATAACTCGCTGCTCTATTCTATAGCGCGCGGTACCGCGACATTCGGAAACCAGGACATCGGCTATTCAAACCTGTCGCTCGACGACAGGATCTATCTGGCTCAGGCCGATGTTATCCGCCAGTGCGCGGCCGAGGGACCCTGCGTTATCGTCGGCAGATGCGCGGATTATATACTGCGTAAGCTTGATAATGTAGTGAACATCTTTGTTTATGCCGATCTGCCTTTCAGGGCAGAGCGTGCCGTACGTATCGACGGCATGAGCCCCGACAGGATCGAGGACAGCATATTAAAGATCGATAAGCGCAGGGCAAACTACCATAACTTCCACACCGGCGAGAAGTGGGGCAAGATCGAGAACTATTCGCTCTGCGTTAATTCCGCAAAGGTCGGGATAGATAAGGCCGTGGAAGTAATTAAAACCTATGTGGATGGAATTTAAACGGTTATACGGCTAAGATATGAGAAGACCAGGGAAGACATGGGGACGGTTCTTTTGTCTGCGAAATGCGCAGACAAAAGAACCGTCCCCATGTCTTCCCCGGAACTGTCTGCGCTGTTTTACTTGCGGGTCTGCGCAGTTTTCGATATAATATGTATAGATTTTACGCAATTGTTAACGAAACTTAACAAGATTTAAAGAAAAATTAATGGAACCGCATCTTGTTTATCTTCGTCTAATCACGTAACATGAACATGGGAAGGGAGTGAGTTCACAAAAATAATGGAAGGAAAAGATGTAATCATTGATGTCCGGAACGCGAAAAAGATATACCGGATGGGACAGGAACGCATCCATGCCGTGGATGGGATAAGCTTTACGGTCAACCGCGGTGAGTTCTGCTGTCTGCTCGGTACTTCGGGTTCGGGCAAATCGACCCTGCTGAATCTTATGGCCGGGATCGAAAAGCTCACGAGCGGAGACGTGTTCATCAAAGGCCAGTCCATAAAGCAGATGAGCGAAAACAAACTCAGTAAGTTCCGTCAGGAAAACCTGGGCTTCGTTTTCCAGTCATACAATCTGCTCGGATCGATGACCGCGCTGGAAAATGTCGAGCTGCCGCTTGTGTTCAAGAAAATGCCTTCGTCCAAGCGACGCAGGATGGCGAGGGGCATACTTAAAAAGGTAGGTCTCGGCGACCGAATGATGCACAAGCCCAAGGAGATGTCGGGCGGACAGCAGCAGCGTGTCGGCATAGCGAGAGCCTTTGTCGCAAAACCCGATGTGGTCTTTGCGGACGAGCCGACAGGAAACCTTGATTCCAGAACGACCATAGAGGTCATGGATCTGATCAAGGAGATGGCATCAAAGCATAACCAGACGATCGTCATGGTAACCCATGATAATTCGCTGGCGGCATACGCCGACAAGATAATCCGCATAAAAGACGGACATGTCGAGAGTATAGAAGAAAACACAAATGTAAAACAGGCCGCCTCCGAGGCAGCCGAAACAACGGATCAAACCGTTTCCAAATAGGAGGGAGAGTATTAATGAAAACAGTTAACAGGCATTTGGCGCGTATTTTCGCCATAGTGCTGTCAGCGATCATGCTGGTGTCGAACACAGGAGCTATAGAGGCAAAAGCAGCCGGAAAGGGCATCGAGACGGTCAAGGGCGATGATACCTTTATTATCGTGGAGCCCGGCAAGACCACGCATTTCAGCATTCCGGTAACCATTTCGACAACCTTTGACATCACCAGATTCCTGGTTGTGTCGAGCAGCGAGCTTATTACCGTAAAGAATATCAAGGCACTGATCTCGGACGGCGCCGAGTACGAGCTTGTTTCCTCGGGAACCACGTTCAGGACCGGAGCAAAGTATACTCTTGATTTTGATGTTGTTGCCGATGAGAACCTTAAGATCGGTACCAACAGTTTCACGATCCAGGGCTACGGATTCTATTATGACGATACCTTTGATTTTAACAGAGAAACTATCGATCTGATCACTTTTACCACATATACATCGACAGAGCTGATGGGACCCGATGTAGTCGTTTCGAAGGTTGATTACAGCGGCGATCCTACGCCCGGCACCAATTTAAACCTTACGCTTACGCTGAAGAATGTCGGTGATATCCAGTCCATCAACAATTACACGACTATCACCCTCGATGCGGGCATGATCCCCAACTACTCGGTCAGCAGGATCAAGATCGCTGACCTTGCGGTCAACGGAACAGCAAGGATCGACGTTCCCGTAAAGATCCTCGAGGATGCCGAACCCGGTCTGCACACGATCACCCTGAACATCACGGGTAAGACCAAGAGCGGCGAAGAGAAGAGCTACACCCAGACCATCTACCTGACCATCAAGAAGACCGGTTCGGATGACACCAAGGCTTATCCTTCGATCAGCGTTGCCACCGATGACAACTACACCGAGATCACACCCGAGACCGAGGATTCGATCAAGCTTACACTGAAGAACGACGGATCTGCGACGGCTTCGGATATCAAGGTTGAGGTTGTAAGCGGATTTGAAGCGGCAGGCGGCATCACAAAGAACTATACAACCGATTCTATCGCTGTAGAAAACATTAAGTCCGGCAAGTCGAAAAAGGTTGACATACCCTTCGTTGTTTCGAAGAATGTTGCTTCGGGCCTGCATGAGATCACCCTCAAGGTGTCCTACAGCAGCGCGAGCGGCAAGGAGTTCTCGGAGAATATCACCGTTTATCTCTTTGTTTCACCCGAGAAGGGCAAGAACACCGATGACGTTAAGAACAACATCTACATCAAGAACGTGACCCAGACCCCCGCGTCTCCCAAGGCAGGCGAGAAGGTTACCGTTTCGTTCGATATCGTAAATGACGGCAAGACCGCAGTCAGCAACTTCAAGATCGCGGGCAGCGGACTTTCCTCGAGCGGATTTGAGCCCCTGACCAACGATCCTTACGTAGCTGTAGGTTCCATCGCGGCAGGCGCAACAAAGCATGTAAATGTTTCGTTCAAGTGCGGCAAGCGCATTTCCGAGGGCATGAACACCCTGGGCCTTACATTTACCTACACCGACGCGAACGACGAGCAGCAGACCGTAAACGAGAGCGTTTACGTGCTCAACGTTATCGCGGACGCGGATGCGGTTGATGTAGGACGTCCCAAGCTGATCGTCAGCGATTACGGCACCGACCAGGATATCCTCAAGGCCGGCAATACTTTCATGTTCAATTTCACGCTGAAGAACACCCACACGGTTAAGGCGGCAAAGAACATTAAGATCACGCTTTCCCAGAACGAAGGCATTTTCGAGCCCGCTCAGGGAACCAACATTTTCTACATCGATGAGATCAAGGCAGGCACGACTTCCTCGCTCGAGATAGAGCTGAAGACCAGAGTCGACGCCATTACGGGCGATTATCCGATCGTTCTGCTCGTTGAATACGAGTACGACGATATGTCCGACGTGGATAAGGAAAAGGGCGGAGTAAGCGAAGAAAATACGATCAAGCTCCGTGCGATCGAGAATTACAGACCTGTTATTCAGAATGTAGCCATAGACGGATGGGCAGGAGTAAACGTTAACGAGGCGGTTGACCTTAACTTTGAGTTCTACAACATGGGCAAATCCGTTCTCGGTAATGTATTTGTTACGGTTGAAGGCGATTTCATGCTCGCGAACAACAGCACCATGAGCTATGTAGGCGCAGTCCAGGGTTACAGCTCTGAGTATGTTACTTTGTCGGTAGTTCCTATTATGGGCGGAGAAGCCACAGGTACGCTGACGGTTCATTTTGAAGACAGTAACGGTGATGAAGTTACTATTTCACAGGATTTCACGCAGTATGTAAATGACAACGGCGGCTTCGATCCCGGTTTTGACCCCGGCTTCGATCCCGGATTCGACCCCGGCTTTGATCCCGGAATGGACCCCGGCCTTGAACCCGGCGATGAGGGCGGAGCGAAGAAGATACTCGGCATGCCCAAGTGGCTGTTCTTCACCGTTTGCGGTGTGGTTGCCGCGGGCGCAGTTGCCGGAGGCATTGTTATTGCAAAGAAAAAGAAGAATAAAGTAAAGGATATCGACGATGAGGATTATTGACCTTATTAAAATGGGTCTGCGAAACCTCTTCCGTCGTAAAGCAAGAACGATCCTTACGATCGTAGGCGTGGTGATCGGTACAGTCTCCATCGTCGTTATGATCTCGGTAGGTATCGGCATGAACAAGAGCTTCGAGTCTTCCGTTCTCGAAAACGGCAGCATGACGATCATCACTGTTCAGGCCAATAACTACGAGTGGAACGAAAACGACGATGTGAGCGTTACCAAACAAACGCTGAACTCGGAAGTGATTGAGCAGCTCAAGAATATAGAGCATGTAAAGTGCGTTACTCCGTTTTTGAACGCATCCGCGCAGTTTTACAGCGGAAAGTATGAATCCTGGGCAAATCTTATTGTAATGGACATGAGCTGCTACGAGGATTTCGGTTTCCCGGCTCTTGAAGACGGTACGTATCCCACCAAAGAGGATGCAAAGGATGCCCTTTACTTCGGATCCCAGTCGGTCAATGATTTTTACTACTGGAGCGGCAATAGGCCGATGAACAAACAGATCGATCTGGATAAGGATAAGCTGTCGCTGAAATTCAATCAGTATCAGCCCAAGGGCAAGAAAGAATTTGAATACAAGGTGGTAAACCGCCGCAGGATCGCAGCTCCCGAGAGCGGCTATTCCGAGGCGAACTGGTCCATTTTCATGGATTTTGACATGTACAAGGATCTGTTTACCAAGTACTCCAGAACCCTGAAGGGCGAAGACCGCAAGAGAGCGCTGGATTCGCTCGATAAATTCGATCAGATCCGCATCAATGTCGATAACATGAACAATGTTACGGCGGTGCAGGATGAGCTCGAAAAATTGGGCTTTAAGTCCTACTCCGACATGGAGTACATCGCGCCCATGCAGGAGACGGCCAAGATGCTCGAGATGATCCTCGGTGCCATCGGTGCTGTCGCAATGCTCGTGTCCGCGATCAATATCGCGAATACGATGATCATGTCGATCTACGAGAGAACCAGAGAGATCGGTATCATGAAGGTGCTCGGCTGCAGAGTCGCCGACATCCGTAAGCTCTTCCTCTTTGAGGCGGGCATGATCGGACTGATCGGCGGACTGATAGGTATAGGCCTCAGCTACATAGGATCGTGGGCACTGAACAAATACGGCGCCGATATACTCGGCTCCATCATGAACGGCGGATACGGCGGAACAGCTTCGGCCGTATCGGTGATCCCGCTGTGGCTGCCTCTCTTCGGAGCGGCATTCGCGATGATGGTCGGAATCGTATCCGGTTTCATCCCCGCGGTCAAGGCCACCAAGATCTCAGCTATCGAAGCCATGAAAGCGAACGAATAAGAGCAATGCGCCCTCCGTTTTTCGGACGGCCCCTTGTCTTTACTGTATCGAAGTCGGGATCCTTGGTATCAGAATCGCAGCAATAACCCCGATTATAAAACCGGTTATGGAACCGCTTAATATGAGCACGGGGAAGTAGTAGAGTACTGCGCGTCCCAGCATAACCCATGCGAGGATGAGCTGGCCGGCATTGTGGGCGACAGCGCCCGCGATGCTGACGGCGGGGACGGAAAATTTCCCGGGGAGCCGCAGGAGCAGCATGACAGAGAGGCTCAGGGCCGAGCCTGCGAGACTGTAGAGCATCGCGTTCATGCCGGTGAACATGAAACCGGAGAGCACGACGCGCACGAGAGCGACCGTGACGGCCATTTTGCCGCCGAGCGCATAGAGCGCGCACATCACCGCGATGTTCGCGAGACCCGGCTTTACGCCGGGGACGCCGGTAAACGAGGGCAGCAGGCTCTCAACATAGCTTAGTATAAAAGCAAGCGCAACAAGAACACCCGCCGTTGCAAGGCGGGTTGTTCTTTTTTTATTGCGTTCGTTATCGTGTTTTTTCATGACGGATCCCTGCTTGTGAGCCTGCCGGAGGGCAGGCGGTTTTTGGCCGGTTAGATATGCTGCCGGCCGGGTCACCGGCCCGATACGGCGTCCAAAGCATCACCGGCAGCGGTATCGTCCCCTGCCGTGATCGTTATCACCACGCGGTTAGGGAGGCAGACTATCGACTCGCCGGTCTTGCTTATTATGCGGTGGTCAACACATATTTTGTCGGGGCAGTCGGCGCCGGTCACGTCCACCGTGCCGTTTGATATAATGCCGCGTACTTCGCCGCCGTCGAAACCTGTGACGATAAAATCGCGGTCCTGAGTCAGAGGATAAACTGCGGTGAGCTCTCCGTTTACCCGGATCTCAACCAGGGCGGGAGGAGCGCTGCCTGCGAACCGTACGGCCGCGAGCGCGGCAAGCCCGAACAGGAGCACGCCGGCTATTATGAACAGATCGTTTTTTCTGAACATCATTCCTCCTCTTTAGCTGCGGGTTTTACCGCAGCTGATTCCTCTCCCTGCGCGTCACTTAGCTACCGGGCTCTATATTTGTTTGAACGGTTACCTCGCAGGTCGCATGCTTGCCGCTCGAGGTGGAGGCCGTGATCACGCATGTGCCGGGAGCGACTGCCGTTATCGTGCCCGAAGCGGATACTTCCGCGACAGAAGCGTCGGAAGATGTAAATGTCACGCGGTCTGTGGAGGCCGCAGGGGTAAGTACTGCGGTGAGCTTATGCGTTTCTTCGGGGAGCAGGCTCAGTTCGGCGCTGCCCAGAGCGATATCCGTAGATCTGCGGATATAGGCGTATACGGGGACGATGACCTCGTTGCCGCGGTTGTCGCAGGCATAGATCGTGTAAGTGCCCTCCTCGGTAACGCGGAAGGATATCTTGCCGTTTTCGTCGGGAGTGAGAGGTTCTACCGCAGACGCGGTAAAATCGGCGAAGCCATGCACACCCTTCAGATATTTGACCGTGCGCAGGCCGGACTGCGAATCGCTGACATAGGCAGAGACCGTCAGACGCGTCATTTTGTTGTTGACCGAAACCGACAGGCGGGTAATGCTCGGCGAGAGCATATCGTCGGGGATGCGCAGTGTGCGGACTATCTCGTTGCCCGCGCGGTCACACAGATAAAACGTGTAGCGGCCGCCCTTCGCGAGCGTCAGCATGCCGCCGGGGATCGCGGTGCCTTCGGTACCGTGGGCAAAATAGGAAAGCGAGCGCCTGCCCGTAAAATATCTGATGTCGCCGATGCCCGACGGACCGTGGTCTTCTGCATTGACATAGATCGCCAGATCGCTGCCCGGGAAAGAGAGGTCTACGATCATATGAGGATATTCATGGTCAAAGAGTATGCGGTCAGCAGCCGAGAGCGCCAGCGAGAGGCTCGGGATGCCGCCGCCCGAGGTATAGTCGGAAAGCCCCTCGACGGGTTTTATTGAATCAAGGATGATGTCTTTGACATTGGCTGCGAACATGCCGCGGCCGAGCGTGTACAGGAGCGCCGCGATGCCGGTCACCTGGGGCGCGGCCATCGAGGAACCGCTCATCGAAGAATAGGAACCGACGACGGTGCTGAAGACATCCTTTGCGGGAGCCGCGGTATCGACGCTGGCCGCTCCGCGGTTCGAGCCTGAGGCGATCGCGCCGTTCTCGTCGAGATATCCGACAGAGATAACATTGGGCAGATCGTAGCTCGCGGGAAAGAGCGGAGTCTTGTCATTGTCCGTGCCGTCGTTGCCGGCTGCGCATACAAAAAGCATGTTCGAGCGCGCGATGGCGGTATAGAGCGAGGAAGAATAATTGTAGAAACCCCAGCTGATATTGCAGACGTCGGCACCCATGCGGTCGGCGTAACGGATGGCCTTGATCGCGTCGGCCACGCTGCCGCTGCATTCGGCACCGCCGTAGACCTTGAGTGACATGAGCCTGATATCGCCCACCGACGCAACGCCCGCGATACCGATAGAATTATCTGCGGAGGCGGCTATGATGCCGGCACAGTGCGTGCCGTGGTTGTCGTTGTCTGAGGAGGCGCACAGATAGGCGTCGTGGGCCTCATTGTATTCGTAGTGGCAGATGCTCGGATCGTCGTTGAAGAAGTCCCAGCCGTAGACATCGTCGATGTAGCCGTTGCCGTCGTCATCGATGCCGTTGTCGGGGATCTCGCCGGAATTGATCCACATTTTGTCGGCCAGGTCCGGGTGCTGGAAATCTATGCCGGTGTCAATGACCGCGATGACGGCGCGGCGCGACGGTGACAGCGCGGAGTAGAGCTCCCAGCCTTCGGGACCGTCAATGTCGATGTCCTCGGCCGAGGGTATCGAGGTGGTGCCGGTCACATAGAACTTTGAGTAGCTGCCGGTGTTGTTGAACCAGTACTGGGTCGCGGCAAAATAATCGTCGGTGGCCGGACCCGAGGATGCCATGAGTCTGCCCGTGCGGTCACGCTCCGCGCAAAGCACGCCGGGGAGCTGCGATGCATAAGCCAGGTACTCATCGAGCTCGGGATCTGAGCCGTTAAAATCAAGGATGATGAAGGAATCGTCAGCAAAGGAGATGTGAGCGCGGTCTGTCTCGATGTCGGGGGCGGCGCAGCCGTCGCAGAGCGTAACAATGACCGTGGTGAGGGCATCCGGCTGGGCAGATGCGCAAGAACGGACGGCAGACGGGCCGTCGCTTCGGATATATGAGCCGCCGAGCAGAACGCTGAGGCTCAAAAGAAGGATAAATACTCTTTTCATATATATGCAATATCCGGTGGAGCGGGATATCAGAGGCTGTGTAATGATAAACCTGTTTGCTTCCTTAATAAAAGCAATAATAATATACAGTCTGTCTTTTCCAAACGCAAGACTTTTTTGAATCGGGGCGCGGTAACGGCGAAAAAGGGTAAAGTAAGCGCCAAAAAGTGCTTGACGTAAGCGGAATTCTGTGATAATCTGTTAGGGCTGGTGCGCATACAGCTTTTTTTTGTTGCGCAAAAGCATAACATTTTATTTGCAGCCACGGGCAACATACCACATTGCCTGTGAGTATCAGA